>ERZ1026894.393-NODE-393-length-32608-cov-15.492305_pt1 | contig 32608 bp, 45 predicted proteins | sample MGYA00380177_ERZ1026894 | MGnify/ENA primary metagenome ERZ1026894 (study PRJEB33269, sample SAMEA4719813) | human gut metagenome | biome: human-associated habitat; feature: organic feature; material: feces | place: Cameroon | collected 2013-10 ... | reverse complement strand
GTATAATTTTACCTAAATTATTAATATAATAATAATAAAAAAGAGGAGAAGAAAATATGAGCAAAGAAAAAACCAAAATTTGCAAGCACTGCAAAGAAGAAATTGACGCAAAAGCTAAAGTTTGTCCTCATTGCCGGAAGAAACAGGGCGGCAAGTTGAAATGGGTAATTATCATTATCATCGTTCTGGCTGTCTTAGGTATGGCAATGAATGGCGGTGATGATGACAGTTCTTCCACTGATCCGCAGACAAGTACCACAGCAGCCAAGAAAGAAACTGCCAAAAAGGAAGAAACAAAAGAGAAAGACAGTGTAAAGGTTGGCGAATCTTTTGAGAATGACGGTTTGAAAGTAACTGCTAAAAAAGCTGAATTTGGATACGATGCCGGAGAGTACTTTACTCCAAAAGATGGATGTGAATATGTAGCTGTAGACTTTACTTGTGAAAATATTGCAGAAAAAGGTGATAAATATGTATCTGCATCCGATTGTGATTGCTATGCGGATAACTCAGCTTGTGAGCAGCAATACATAGGAGACAGTGATTTTGTTAACACTAATTTGTCTCCGGGAAAGAACGTAAGCTTTACAGCATATTACGAAGTGCCAAAAGATGCAAAGAAAGTGATTTTAGAATATAGTGCTTCGTTCTGGACAGACAAGAAGATAACTATTAATTTAAAATAATTAGTCCACTAACAGGACAACTAACAAGAGGGAAGAATCAGTTCTTCCCTCTTTTCTTTTTTCCTCAAAATAATAAAAAAGTACCTACTAAAGCAAGTGATTTCACCCTATACACGATAGTGACTATTATGTCAAGAGAAAAATACACGAAAATATATTATTTTTTTATTGATATTTATTTCAAAATAATGTACTATATATTTATAACGATTAAAGGAGGCTTCAAAATGGAAACACGAACAAGAAAAAGAAGTAACATATATAAGGGTAGTATCTCATATAGTAATTTATGGGACACGCTAGAACGCAGAGGATTGAAGCGTTCTAACCTATTAGATAAGGAAAGTTTCAATCTTTCCCCGGCACTGGTCAATAAGTTGCGGCACGACAGAAACGTGAATATAGATACAATTATGTATTTATGTGAGAAATTGGACTGTCAGGTGTGCGACATCGTGGAATATAAAAAATAATATATTATCGTGTATTTTTCTCTTGACATAATAGACATTATCGTGTATAATCGAATTAAATCAAGAGAGGAGATACAAAGAAATGAAAAAAACAGTTAAAAGATACAACTTATCAAACATTATGAAAAACGCATGGGAAACAAAGAAAAGATATCCTAGAAAGAGCTTCAGCGCTTGCTTAAGAGATGCATGGAGAGAAGCTAAACAGGCAGTATTAGCTAAGGAAATGCCAGAAGTAGTTGACGTTATGTTTAGCGGTCGCGACTTAACAATCAACCTTGAAAACGGAGAAATCTCCGGAGAAACTTACGAAGTAAAAAAACACATCAAATACATCTTTGATGCAAAATGGAACCCAGCTAAGAAAGTATGGGTATCTGGCCTTAAAAATCTTAGAGCAGTTGTAGCTAAAGAGTGTGTAGTTTACTAATAAATAAAAAAGCAAAAAGAAGGAGAGAGAAAATGTACGAAAAAGTTTTAGAAGCAGTCAAAAATAGCAGCTACGATAGTTTTGGAATTAGAAGAACCTGTGCCGATGAAGATTATAAAGTCGGCGGCATCGCCCGAAACTCCTTTTACTGGGACGTTGAGAATGATCTCTCAACATATCAGACAGAGCCAGAGGAGGCGGAAGGAACGTCCGCAAGAGCCATCCTTTTTGACGACATGGACAGTGACGAGGGAAATCTTGAGGTCATCAAGAGGACAATTGAAAGATTTAAAAAAGAATATCCTTGCTGCCTTCCAGAGGAGAAATTTGTTGTTCTCGGTTCCGATCGCACAGAATATGACATCAACGATGGTGACATCATCATGGAGGACGCAGAAGTTTTATATATCTTTTAGGAGGAAGTACTAATGCCAAGAAGGACTCACGAAAAAATATGCCAGAATTGCGGAAAACCGTTCTGGGGACTGGCAGATAAATACTTTTGCGATGATTGCTCCAAAAAATTGAGGGCAGAGCGCACAAAGCAAGAAAAAATTTGTGAAGATTGTGGCCGCTCATTTATAGGCGGACCTAAATCTTTTAGGTGCCCTGACTGTCAGAGGAAAATAGACGACAGAAGAAAGCAAGCTAATAAATACTATGGGGCAGAACGCCCCCTCGGAAGCACAGACAGGTGTATTGTTTGTGGAAAAGAGTATGTTGTTGAGGGGGGCTTGCAAAAATATTGCAGTGCAAAATGTAGGTTAATAGGGTTAGACAGTTACAATAAGCGAAGAAAGGAGAATATTGAGCAAAAAAAGAGAAAAAAGGCAGAAATGAGGGCAAATCAATTATATGTTTGTCAGTACTGTAAACGCCCTTTTACCCCGGTCGTATTATCCGGGATGAAATTAGCATCCCATTTGTATTGCTCCGATTATTGCAGAAAAGGAGAAAAAAAGATACAGCTGTGCATAGCAGATATTAAGCGTGGGAAAAGCAGAGATCTGCAAAAATATATAGATGATCGCAATCAGTACAGAGAAAAGGTTGCACAGGAGAAAGCTAGTGAAAATTAGCAGCACCCGCCCCGGAGGTTACGACGGCAGGAAGGGAAATAAATGAAAAGAGCCGCTTTGTACGTGCGAGTAAGCACGCAAGAGCAGAAGAACAGTGGATTGTCCGTTGATTCTCAGATAGATGCGCTTGAAAAATATTGTGAGAAACAAGGTTATACGGTTGCTGGCATTTATAACGATGCCGGCATATCTGCACGTAAAAAATACACAAAACGCCCTGCCCTTTTACAGTTACTTGAGGATTGCAAGAAACATGAGATTGATATAATACTCTTCACACGCCTTGACAGGTGGTTTAGAGCCGTTGCGGGGTACTACGAGGTACAAAGTGTCCTTGACGCGTGTAAAGTGCCTTGGCGGGCTATCTGGGAGGATTATGAGACAGAAACAAGTCAGGGGATTTTTAAAGTTAACATCATGTTATCTGTAGCGCAGGCAGAGGCAGACAGAGACAGCGAGAAAATACGCTCCGTTATGGAATTTAAACGGAACAACAAGGAATACATTGGTGGAAAAGTGCCTGTGGGGTATCGCGTAGAGAACAAAAAAATTGTAAAAGATGAGAAGATGCAAGGAATAATCGAGGATATGTTTGAGCATTATTTCCAGACGTTTTCCAAAATGGAAACAGCCGATTATATTTTGAGCAAATACCCTGATTTTATAAGGACCAGAACCAGGATAGTCAAAATTATGTCCAGTCCGGCGTACCACGGGGAAATGTACGGCGTAAAGAACTACTGCGAGCCATACATAACAGAGGAGCAGGCGCAAAGGATTAAAGAGGTGTCCAGCCAAAAAAGTTGGGTGGATTGCAAGAGGCGGATTTATATTTTCTCCGGGCTGATACGTTGTCCGATTTGCGGTTACAGATTTTCCGGGTGCACGATGGTTAGGAAAGAAAAGAGATATAAAGTGTACCGTTGCCCTCGATCTGCCGCGAAAAAGCACAAGACATACACGCGATCTGAACCAAAATTAGAAACATATATGCTAGATCACATCGAAGAAAAAATACAGTCAGACGTATTAAAGGCAGAAGGTCGTGTAAAGGCAGCCGGAAACGATGTGGAGAAGAGGAAGAAAAAATTATCTAGTGAGCTGGGAAGGCTCAATAAAATGTTTGAGAAAGGTAGGATAACGGAAGAATACTACGACGAAAGATATGAGGCTATATCAAAAGAATTAAAAGAGTTATCCCAGAACGCAACGGAAGAACTGGAAAGCAAGAAAAAAATCCAAAGCAAATTTCCCGAAGGTTGGAAAGAAATGTATATGCAGTTAGACGAACAAGGAAAGCAGGTGTTTTGGAAAAGTATTATAAAAGAGATAAAAATATCCCCCGACGAATTTGTGGAGGATATTATATTTTTTTAGTTTTTGTTATACAGTAACTAGCCGTAACCACCGGGTTAAAGTCAATTACTGCATAACAAAATATTAAAAATAAAGGAGATACAGTTACATTATACAGAAAGAAAGAGGACGTTTCAAGCGCCCTCTTTTATTTTTCGCAAAACTGACCGATATTCTCGCGGGTACATTGCTTCAATGGCTTTCATATGTTCGTCAAGTACGTGCAGCAAGTGTTCAAAGTCTGCTTTCCGGGCCACCTCTTTAAATTCAGATTCCGGCTCGGATGCGTAAGAGTAATATGCTGTTTTTGGTGTTGGTTGGTTTGGTGCCTGATTTGACTCCAAATTGTTGCGCACATTGTATAAAATCGAAAGCCGTTCGCAAGTGGCGTAGGTCGTTTTTCCTGCCTCTAATGCCGCAATTTCGGCATTAATTTCTCTCATATTAATCATTGCGGCACCCCTTCCTGTTATCGGTCTAATTCTGCTAGTGCTCTGCCCAGAGCCGCCTGATCTGTGCTAGACAGATTGCTGTCATGCATCATGTCTTTAATAGTCTCTTTTACCTGCATCTTTGCATCATTGTAGGAGTAATGGCCCCTCACGTAGTGCTGACCTCTGCGGGCGTTGCTGTAGTCGTCATAATCCATATCAGGATAACGCCCACGACTATATCTACCTGACGCGTTCCAGTCGCCGCCGCGGCTATATTTACTGTCACCTTCCAGATACATGATTTTGTCAATATTTTTGATTGTGTCAGTGAGCTTATGCGTTGCTTCTAAATCTCCGGCGCTCATATCGCCTTTGCCAGCAATCTCGTCTAACTCTCTGCACATCATCTTTTTTAATTTGTATAATGATTCCATTTTTGCCCTCCTTTACGCTACTCTCTCGGCGATTAAATTGCTATTAGCTATATTAATTGCCTGCGTAGATGTATTTTCGATTGCGATTGTTACGCAACATCCACGCGGCACATCAATAAACGCCGCTGTAAATACATTAAAATATCCACCGACCGCCGTAGGTGTTACGATCGCTGTCGCACTATTTAATGGTTCCCCGGCGATTGCCAAGGCAACAGAAATAGGTGCTACGGTTCCACCGTCCGGTATAGCGATATTGGCCCCGAAACTGACTTTGTAGCGTGCCCGGCACTGGTTTGTAACGCCTCTTAGGGTCACGATTCCCGCCCCTTCTCTGTGCGTGATACAGCTACCGCCTTTTACAGCTGTTTCTGTAAGCGGCAAATTCTGCCCTGCCGCTACGCTTACAATATTACTGTTAGTAAATTCTGCCACGTTATCACTCCTTTTTTAATAATAAACGGCGGAACTATTGCCCCGCCGCTATAAGCATCATCGGCACGAGCCGAACAATCCCGTTACGCGGGAAGTTGCTAATTATAAAATTTTAGCATCCGCAACCTGTGTTGCATCCACAGTTACCGTACTGATATGGCGCGGAAACCGGGAAAGCTGGCACTGGTCTAGGGTTGTAATAAGTAAATTGACCCTGCATATACGCCTTTAAAGTCTCGTTCTGAGAGGCCTGAGAGGCCGCTAACTGTGCCGCAAATAACTGCTGACTCTGTTCAGCAATTTTGGCATCCTTAGTCTCGATTCTCTGCGCTGTGAGGGCATCGAGGATGGCTCTGGCGTTGTTGTTCTGATTGTCGATAATGTCTCTTGTGTTGTTTGCGTTATTAAAGTTTGTCTGGCAGAAGCCGTTTGTAACTTCCTGCTGAATTGCATTGCTATTTAACGCCATGTTGTAGTTAACACCTGCAATAGCCTGTTTGTTATCACAACAACACTGCGCTAACTGTGCCTGTAAGGCATTAAAACTCTGCATATCCGCAATCTGTCCCTGCTGGATTGCATTGCGCGTATCATAGCCGTTCTGCTGGATCGTGCTATTTGTTCCCGCAAATCCGTTGAGTAGAGAGGTATTCATCGCATAAAATCCGTCACAAATACCACTGTTGATGGCATCACCCTTGCGCTCAAGGGAGGAAATACCGCTATCAATCTGGCGCTGTAAGGTTGCGAAGTCAGAAGCTAATACATAGTTATCTGCCGCGCCTCCGCCGCCGTTGTTCCATCCGTTTCCATTTCCCCATCCACAGAAGATGAAAAGGAAAAGAATGATAATCCACCACGCGCCGTTGCCTTCGCCAAACGCGCCGTTGTTATTACCTGTGACTGCCGCCAAATCTGCCGGGCTCATTCCGTCTGTTGTTAATCCCATGAAATCACTCCTTTTTATTTATTTAAAACCTTTTAAAAGATTTTGAAACTGTGTCGCCATGCCTTGTAACTGGTTATACTGTTGCTGACTCATTTGCCCACTATTTAACAGGTTTTGCACTTCCTGCTTCGGGTCCCCTTGAAACTGTTGTCTGAACTGTTGAAACTGTTGTATCATCTGTATTGGATTGTTCATTCAATACCCTCCTTCTTAACGTCTCCATTTGCCTTTCTAAGGCGTTTAAACGTTCTTCATAGTTTATTGGTTGGCTAGACTGCGAAAGCTCCACTGTGGGCGAATCTGTGCCTTTACGCTTATACTCAAACACCTCTAAAAACGGTCTGCCCGTCTGGTCTGCTCTTTTTTCATAAAAAATCGGCGCCTGACTGTCCCACAGGCGAACAAATGAGTTTGGTGCTACTAAATACGCCTCCGCCGCGCCCTGTCCTTGCACCCAAATCCGTTCATCCGGATTAGATTGTTGTTGTATCTGTTGGGGTGGTGCCTGCTGTTGTTTTAATCGGTTGAGCTGGTCAAGATAATCCGGTTGTGGATATTGCGGATACTGTGGATATTGTTGTGGATATTGTGGATAACCAAACATCATTTCCCTCCTTCTCTCCAATAGTAAATTGGTGTCATTGCTCCGCTGTCCCACGTATCGTAGTAATTGCCATCAATTACCGCTATAACGTGTCCTGACAGTGCTAAAATGTAAACCCCTTCCGGGTGGTTGTTTGCAAATTCCGAAACGGTACAGGTCATATACTCGTCTGGGATGATATAACGGCTAAATCCATTGTCTTTGAGGTATGCGCCCCATACTGCATTAGCCGAGGGCATATCTGACAGCATCAAGCCGTACAGTGCAAGCTGTATATATGTTTCTTCCCACGTCTGCCCCGTAGCCTTTGAGATAGCACGCACAGTACAATCCCCCACTTTTGCCGCCGCGGGGTTAGGATTCCAAAATTGATACATCTTTCCGCCCTCCTTATAATTTTATTATCGCAAAAAAATAAGCGCACCGCCACGAAGGCAGCACGCTTATTTCTGCGCAATTTTTAAATTATCTTTAGTTTCTTAAAGGCTGTTTATGTACGGGATCGTGCCGGGAACTAATAAGATTTTTTCCACGGCACAACTCCACAGCCCTTGTAATCCTCTCGTGCTTATATCCATTTTCTCGGCGGCTTGCTCCTGTGTTAGACCGTCAAAGAGCAAGTACTGTACAGTTTCGCGTTCCCGCAAGGTTAAGCGGGCGCACGACAAGGCGTAATCAATAAATTGTTTATCGCCTAATTTCCAGAGTTTTTTTATTAAACTTCTGTTCACTGCATCACCTCAAACACGCAAAAACTACGTAAATTTATTTCATTTTGTCCAGTCCTAAAACGGCTCTGACTTTGTCCGGTAATAAATCCGGATTAATTTTGCCGATATTCTCTATGATGGATCCAAGCTCCATCAAAATAATGTAGACGCACACACCCGCAGCGATAGGCACCTGAAAGCCTAAGTCTACATATTTCTGGGCGTAATCAATAAGGTACGCCAAAGCAACAAGCATAATTGAGCCAAACTTGTGATATAACCCTCTGCGCATCTCTGACGATTTCCAGATATGATTAGCGCAAGCAGAAACGTTTCCGCTGATTGAATCAAACACAATAAATAAACAAGTTAATAAGGGTAACATAATAGCATCCATCTCCAATCCTCCTACTTCACAATTACTATTCCTTTGTACTTTTCATTTTTACATTTTCTTTTGTTCTCTTTTTCGACCGTTGTCACGTTTTTCTTTCCGTCAGAAAACCGCCAGATTTTGCCCGTTTTCGAATCTCTCAGCAAGACAACCGTGTGGATTGGGCTCCTCTCCTCAAATAAAATCATATGTCCTTTTTTCAGATGTGCTTCCAGTCTGTCATTGCTCATGCTTTTGTGATAGACTGCCGGCTTTTCGGGACAAATCTGGTTGATTCCCTTTGCGATTTCCGTCAGTGGATACTTTGCGCCGCATTTCATTTTTTTCTTACAATATGCAAGACACTGTTGCATATTTTTCTTCACGCCTCGAAATCTCAAAGCCATGTAAAAAGCTACCAGACTACAGCCGTGTGTGCGGATAAATGGGGATTTAAAATTATACTGGCTTGGCACCGGGATTTTTCGCCCGCTATCCAATATGATTCTCCACGGGAATTTCTTCTTGCTGTTTTTGTTTTTGTTTGCTACTATTCTCACTGTTTCACCTCTTACCCAGTCACAAGTTCCTCGTGCCCGGACTCAATCAGTATTTTTCTGACTTCGTTTTTTAACAGTCTTGGCACTTCATCAAAAGTCTTTTTGCCATCAATAATTCTCTTGGCATATAATTTCGCTATCATGCTCTCACCTCCCTACGCATAAATTGTATCTGACAGCTCTAGTAAGCAATCTGTGAGCATCTCATTTTGTTTCGTAAGCTCTTCTATTTTTTTATTTAACTCCGGTATAGATGGTGTGTCGTCGCCAAAAATATGTTCCGGTTCTTCTCGGTCAACATTCTCAACGATTTCATACTTTCCTTCTTTATTTGCCTCAATGTGGCACGTACCGTTTTCGTTGCACCACTGTGCAGCTTTTGGAGGGTATATGCCGTCAAACACATATCCAATATAATATTCTTCCATAATTACACTCCTAGTACATATCTTAATACAAAACCTTGATTGTTAACTGCTATTCCATTTTGTGCTTTGTTAGATTGATTTGTGTCGGTACCTTGTATAAACGTATCACCTATATATATGTATTTGTTTAATCCAAAGTATGGATTGCTCATTAACATACCATCGCCCGGTCTCCAGGCAACGTGTTGTTTAGGCACGAAAAACGATGTCCACCACCAATTATCACAAGCGCCATTACTATAGTGGCTCCAAACAAATACTGCTCCTGTTAGCTGTTCAGATATTGGTTCGTTCAGCGTAAATTTGTGACCGGCATTCATCCAATATCCTACAGTGTTAGCGTCCCATAAGATGTTATTTACGCCCAAGGTGCATTTTGCTTTACTAGAGGTAATTTCGATACTTTTGCTTTGCAATTCCATGTATGCGCTGCTATACATTTGCATAATGTTGTAGGCGTTGAATTGGATAGTGTTGCCATTTAATATCGTATAATCATTATCAGCATACAGCCCCGTCCCTATAGACTCATACAAGTCGGTATATGTTGACCCCTTCTTGACGGTTAGCGAAAGGCCTATGTTATTTTTGTTTTTGTCATAATACATTTCCAGTGCCGCCTTACCGCCGCCATGAACATCGTCCGAGTTTGTTTGTTGTGTGGAGACAACAATATTATTGTCAGATTTCATGACAGAGCCGGAATCATTATAAATTTTATCGCCGTCCGAGTTGGTAATAACGATAGGTGTCGTACCAAACCGTACAATCTCACTATTACCGTTTCGCACCGCCATACCACTACTGTCTAATAATGTATTTTGACCGAGGGTATCTCCACGCATATCGCCGACTATTAATCCTGTCCCGTCTTCGTATTTCATAAAGTTTGTTGCTGTTTTGGCGGCGTTATCTACGGCAGAATCTACATCTTCTGGGGCTGGGGTCCAGTCGGTGGCGATGTTGCCTTTTTCGAGCTTTAACTCTGTGAAATATACATTATAAGCGGTCAAGACATCTGATACACCCACCATTAAATTTAATTTAGAACAATTATTTCCTAGAGCAGTTGTTGTCCATGTATAAACATAATCTGTTATCCCAACGGTAAATTCATGCCATGTTTGTTCAATGATATTGTTGCTGCTATCCATCCAGTGTATCCCAATCGTAAATTTTTGATTGGGAGCGTTGCCTTTGATTCTTGCACTAAATGTAATATTGTCTCCAGTTTTGATAGAGTCACTTTCTGTCCATTGGTTAAAACCTTGAAATTTTTGTTTATTTCCGATAATATGCGCCCAAATTTTATTATTTAATGTGATCAATTCTCTAGTAGCAGGTTTTCCCCAATCCGTCCAATGATTTCTGTCATTTTTAAAAGCACCATTTCTAATTAAATTTCTTCCGCCAACATCAACTCCTTTGATAGTCGAACCAACCGAATATGACGTGGAGGTATTACCATCAGTGTATGTAATAACCGTTTTTGTCCACAAATATGGATTCTCCGTTGATGTATCTGGTGGCGTTGATGTCCATGTTCCGCTAGGCGTTGATGTACCATTTGGCCACGCTTGATAGGTAATATCTGTTGACTTGATACCATTACCAGTGGCACCAGTATTACCTTGTGGTCCCTGTGGACCTGTTGCTCCAGTATCGCCCTTATCGCCTTTTGCGCCTGTGGCCCCCTTTATCAGTGTCCACTTGTATTTTGACGGGTCTGTGGAATCATTTGGCGAAAAATCAGTATATTGCCCGATAAACAGTTTGTTTGCGCTGTCGCCAACACTAAAGCCTGTTTTACCGTCCGAACTATTTGCGTATGCTATATGTAAATAACTGGTCTTTCCATCGACTCCAACCCCCGGGATACCCTGCTCCCCTTTTGGACCTTGGGCACCTGCAAATCGACTCCAAGTGTATTTCTTAGGGTCTGTAGAATCATCTGGTGTAAAATCGACATAGGTACCGATGTATGTGCTTGGGGTCTCGGTCAGCTGAGAACTAGATGTAGGATTAGCGACTGAGGAATATTTGATGTGGAAATAGGACGTTGCCCCCGAAGCGCCAGTAGCTCCTCTTGGTCCCTGTATTCCCTGCTCGCCTTTTTCCCCCTGCAATCCCTGCAAACCTCTAGGACCAGTATCACCTTTATCACCTTTTTCTCCTTGGACTCCTTGAGGACCTTGCGCGCCGGTGGCTCCTTTGTCACCTTTAGCCCCCTGTGGCCCAGTATCACCTTTTTGTCCTGTAGCACAGATACCTTCTGTTCTTTTTATCGTACTGTCGGTGTATGTGATAACTGACCTTGTCCAGATATACTTGCCATCAGTCCATGGGGGTACTGTATTAGACCATGAGCCCCCGGATAGTGTTGTGGCGGATGTGGATAGATAATATTCTTCGACAATCGATGCTATGCCCTTTCCGGATGAGCCAGTAGCACCTGTTGCTCCTGTCGCGCCGGCAATACAGGTACCGTTTTCATCCGGAGAATATGTTATGTTACCTGCACCGTCCGTAATCTTAGTCCTCATCCACATATATTTACCATCGGTCCATGTGGGCGCTGTGGTAGACCATGAGCCCCCAGACAATGTCGTGGCAGATGTAGAGAGATAATATTCAACGTCCACTGTCTCGATTTTGGATTCAATAGATGTTTTCGTTTCTTCCCATGCTTGCTCCAGATTTTGATTAGAGCCGAATGTAACACTTTTGGCAGATATAGCAAGCTTATAAGTTCCGTCTTTCGTCCTGTAATAGCGCAAGAAATTTTCCGCATCGCCGATATATAACTGCCCGTTTTTATCCATATAAAATCCCTGTGTGGTGTTGTTGATAGAATTTTTTACTCCGGAATACAGCGAGCCGTCTGTAATATTTAATCCGCCAATGGTTGCTCCAAATGCCACTAAATCTTTAACGGACACTTTTTCTGCGGTAACTGATTTGGCAATTATTACAGAGCCGTCTAATCCATTTTGATATTTCGCATCAGACGAAGCTACTGCCTCACCAAGCGCGTTTACGTTTAGCTTATAATACAGACCATCTTCGCCCAATACTACAAGTTTCTCAGCCTTAACTGTATTACCCTCAATGAGGTCGCCACTAATGGTTACGCCAATAAGGTGTCCGGTGATTTCCTGGTCGCCGACAACAACATCTTTAATCAGTCCAGATTGTGCATAAAAGTATTCCATTGCCGCTTTTCCGATGTTGGAAAAATCAATGTTGGCAAATTTTATGTTGGCACTTTCTACATCAAGTTTTTTGGTGTTTAGGTTTTCAATGTCCGCATTAACTGCCTTAAAATTTTCGGTCGTTAGGCTTGCAAATTCGCCATAAGACTTTGCTACTGCTTTTACCGCTGTTTGGGCTACTTCTGCGGCAGAGTCGTCCGTTGGTGGTGCCGTAATGTTTCCAGTGATCCACGCTTTTCCCCCGCTAACACGTATTTTTACCGTATCGCCTGCCTTGCAATTAATTGCCATCTGTGCGGGGGTTTCGTCTGCTCCACCGTCAATGTGGACATATGCTGTTTTTTCGTCAATCCGGAGGACTTTTGCAACTGTATCATATGCTTTTGTTTTGCTTTCTTTCATCGCTGAGGCAATCTCTTTTACAAATTCATTCAATGCTTTCCACCTCTTCCTTTGTACGGCAACCATGTTCCAGCGAGAGTGATTGCGATATTATTCTAAATTTCCCGGTAAGGTTATGCCGCGGATAATTTAAAAAGACCACATCGCCCAGGAGAACGTCCTCAAAAAATCGCCGGCTGTACTGCATCGTTCTGGCGGGATCCTGCAATTCTTTTAGCTTTCTAACAGCGTATGCCGCTATGTTTTCCCCGGCAGATAATTCAACGCCTGTTTCTGATTTCCACACTTCTCTTCCACGTCTGACGGTCGATAAAAAGCTGTCCGGGCTATCATCTCTTGCGATGGCCGCCCCGTAGTCGTCATGTATCGCCATAAAACAGTTAGGTGTGTCATACCAGTTAAATGTGTCTGTCACGTCACACTCCATTATGTCGTTTTTGTTAATCCCCACCGTAAGACTGCTATTACTATCGTTTGCACAGATAACAATACTTCCATCGCCAAGTATTCGTATTCGCCAGCCGATAGCATCTAATATGTGTAGTGCCATTGTGAGCCTTGTTTCCCCATCTTCCGCGACAATATTATCCGTGGTAATAGGGGACGTTCCCTTGACGTACACAGGGGCAGGGATGCAGTCATTGAGCAGATTTTTAATCTGTTTCGCTCCGCTACCGGCCGGTGCATAATAGCCACGTGGCAGAATAACATCGTCTGCCGGTTTAAGGACAGAATAGCAGTCAATGTTATATTTTTCCCTGACGCCATCAAGCTTTCTTTCCGGGAAGGCGGTCAGGCCAGTAAACAGTGCTACTTTTGCTCCTGTCCCTCCCTGTTTAGCCTGTAGATAAATGCGCACCCAGCACTCACTATCTGTTATCTTTTCTGTCATTGTGATAGAGGCAGATTCCCTTAAATCTGACGTACTATCTCGGTCAATACTGCCCTCAGTAAATTCAAATTCTTGTTGGTCTGTCCACGTCTTGGGGTCAACCACCGTCAAAATATATCTTGCTGAAAATCCTTTACTCCAATCCATCACATCACCTCGTTAGGATGTTCTACGCTCCACTGTTCTTCCGTCACAGCATCCAGTTCTTCCGAATCTACCTTTTTTATCGTCAACGAGAAGTCTGTTCGCATTTTGTTATCGTGGTCTTTTTTCTCCGACACCTGTATATCACAGGAAAATGACGAGCCGTCCGGTGTTCTAACATGACATATTCCGGGATATGTTGCGAGCCGCCTCATCTGCTCAATCATCGTTGGCTCCGTTAGTGAGATACTTACTGCATCAAGTTTTAAATCGCGAGTAACCGCAGGATTCCAGTCGCCTTGTACAGAGCCTCCGAGATAAACCGTCCTTTCAAAATCTTTATCCCACGAATTATCGCAGTCAATGTTGTACTGGATTTCGATGGATTCTCCATCAAAATCAATGATTGCCTTTTCATAAGCTATGGAAAAATCACTATATAACCATGCAAACGAGCTATCTGCTGTTATATAGTCGCCGTTGGCGGTTTTATTTACAACCAGTATTCCGCCGTATTCATTCAGCACAGGGTATGGGTCAACATATTTCTGACCGTAGATTCCGTTTTCAAGAATCAACTCCGCCCTGTCCACGCTCATCCGGTACAAATCAAATGTATCCCCGTCAGCATATGTGGTTGGCTTGGCAACAACAACGCTCGCTGTTTTGTTGTCTTCGTTTGCACTTACGGTGGCCGTTGGTACTTCCGGCTGATGTTTCCACCGTACAACAAACGGTATCTTTTTTTCTGCCACATGGTCATAAATATCTGTAAATGTAATCTGTATACTATATCTTGCGCCGTCATCCATCTGCCCTATCAGGTCGCCCAAGCCAATAGCATAGCTGTCTGTCTCGCTACCGGTAAAACTGGCAACGATTTCACTGACAAAATGTTGTTCCTTTAATCCGTTTGGGCGCAAAATATAATAATCTTCGTCCCTGACAATCGTTACTTTTGCTGTGCCAGCAGAATCCCCGAAGGAAGGAGATATTGTTAATGGTAGCTGTTCTAAATAATTTGTTGCGCCTTCCGATAATTCCGGCACTGTCTGGTCGGCTGCCTCCGTGGTAACATCGCCAGAATTATATGCCGTTGTCTCCGAGATAAGATTTGTTGTAACACTGTCTATCGCAGGTTTTGCAACTATTTCAACAGCCACAGAATCTGACCACGCTCCCTCCTTGCCTCCCTGTGCCGTAACCATTGCTTTCAAATAATGGATTTCTCCCACATTCCACAAATTGTTTAAAAGACCATTTGTAGTATAGATTTTATTAATGTTTTCAATCGTTTCTGATAATGTTTCCATGCCCGAAGACATCATCAGAACCACGACATTTCCATCATTACCTTTAATCGGCTCATCGTTAATCGCTTCTGCTATTTTTATGCTCGCTTTGCTGTTTCCAGTGTAGCCAACACTGCAAATAACTGTATCATCCATAGCAAGATAATTTTCCGTTGTTGCAAGTGTAGGGGTTGTTGGGGTCTCGCTCAGTGACACGGAAACCGTATCAGACCAAGGAGACAACACTTCCTCGTCTCCGGACGTATCCCGCAATCTCACGCGGAAATAGTATGTTTTTGCTGACTCTAAAGAGCCAATATGCCACGTTGTCTCCCTGTCCTCTACGTCATAAGTAGTTGGTGCGTCCGTGCTAATCCATGCGTCCTCATGATCTGCCCATGCTATGGTAGCCGCATCTGCATTTTTCCATGACCAGTCCCATGTTAACTCCACGGTATCGGATGCTACCGCCATCGCAGTTATATTTTTCGGTGGGACTGCGATTTTTCTTGTTTCCGAGTAAACCCACCCGGACTGCATGAGAGGACTTAGTTTATAAGTAGTGCCAGATGCTCCGTTCTGAGGTGTGGAAGTTCCGGTAAAGTTTTTAAGGGCAATCTGGTATTCTGTGCCGCCGGAAACGTCTGGGCACGTAACTGTGATTGTCCCCTCTTTGTCCGTGACTGCAATGATACCCTTTTCCTCGTTGTCTATTTTCATCCAGACAGCTGTTTTAGCATCGGAAACTTCCGTTTTTCGCTCAATGCCATTGATGGTCAGTGTTGTCCCTGTCGCTGATACCGTATCAAATGACGGGGATTTTAAAGCCCCTCGTGCCGCTACTCGTGGCTCGGAGTACGCATATTTTTTATCGTGTGTACTCTGCACCCTTGTCCACATAATCTGGTCTTCCGCTATACCATCATCTGTATTAAAATCTGCTGACACCGTATAGTCGTGGTATGCAACGGTTACTCCTGTACTCCACGATGTGCCAGTATACCTTTCTCCGCTTTCTGGCGTATCTATGGTGTATTGTAACTCCATGGAGTCAACAGGACGGTCTTGTGGCGATGCCTGCACCCAGTTTGCCCATACATAGCGGCTGGATGAGCCTATCTCTTTGCTCCCTGTACTCTGTATGTTTGGGCGTTCGGGGATGCTGTAATAATGGTACGCATAGCCCCAACCGGAATCCCCGGCGCACCCTCTTGATTTTACCCTTACAATACGGCAAAACGTCATACTCTGCGTTGGAGAACCATCCTCTATTATTTCCCACGTGCCAGAAGCACCCGTATAAGCCGAATTGGAAAAGCGGGCGTTTGCGATAGCACCCTTATAGTTTGTCATTAATGCGGTCTGTACCTGCGTTTTCGCGAAATGTCTTGAATCATTTGCCTCGTATGCGGTACTCCAAGTAAACGTACCTTTGTTTGCGCCGGTATCATCAAGAGAATAAGAAACAGAAGGGGTATTTGGTGCATAAATGGTAAACGTCTTTGTGGAAGATGCGGCGGTATAGGTATGTTTTTTATCGCTTTTTGTCTTGCCTTTTACCTTAAATTCTATCGCATTTAATAATTTTGATGAGACAGGATAATAATTTTTTGCATCAAGTGCCACTGTTTTTTTGGTTGCTGATTTCCCCACATTTATTTCTTTCCACTTTGTCCAGTCCCACTTGGATGCACCGGCATTTTTTGTATGTAGGCGGTACCATAGCCACTGCCCGTCCTCATATTTTTTCGCCGGTATTTTCCAAGATATTGTAAATTTCATGCCGTCTCTAGAAATAGACAGGCCGCTGGGAGCAGCGGATTTTTTACTTGTCTTTGCCATTACGCCATTTTCACCTGCCTTCTAAGCTCACTCGCCATTCTTTTTCCCCATTCTTCCGGATTATCTGCACCGTTTACAGTTACGTTGATAGTTACATCATTTTTTGTTCCTTGTGTTGCTTCTCTGATGTCGCTCATTAGCCTGCTACGACCGTATAACATCTCATCTCCTGCTTCTCCTGCTCCGAATAAGGTGGCGTCAGAAAATACGTATGGATTTTCCATAGCTTTTTTGTACCAACTGATATGGAATGATGGTAAAGAGCCTTTTCCGCCAATACCAAACGGAGCCTTGCCGCCAGAAACGCTCAAATGAGGAAGATTCAAATGAGGAAGAGACCAACTGAACTTCAAAGCGCTCTTAAATCGTCCAGGAAAGCTTTTTACGAGGGATACTGCCTTAGCAAAGATACTCTTAACAGCCGATGGTATCTTAGTAAATGCACCTTTAACAGCAGATAAAATACCGTTCCCCTTAAATGCCCCCTTAAATCCGTTTACAGCATTTTTAGCGGCAGTTTTTAAGAGTGATGGAAGGTTTTTAACCCCCTTTATTATGCCGGTAACGATGTTTTTACCGAGAGAAAACCAGTTAAACGCTGTAAATATACTTACAATGGCTGTAATAATCTTTGGCAAATTAGCAATTAACAACGGGATCGCACGAACCAAGCCTATTGCTAAATTCGTTATAATTGTTACTCCTGTTGCAAGGATTTTTGGCGCATTGTCGTTAATAATACCTGCTAAATTTGTTATGATCGTAGGTACGTATGCAATTAATACAGGGATAGAGTTAATCAATCCTTGTGCGATATTCTGGATAAGTGTCAAGCCTGCATTTATTAGCTTTCCTGCGTTACTTCTCAGTGACTCTGTAAATTGTGCCAGCATCGGCAATACTTGCCCCAAAAAAGTCGGAATTCCTTGTGTCATTCCGCTGGCGATAGTCGTTAGTAAATTAACCCCGACCGATGTAAATACATTTAGTCCTGTGGAAATCGTAGAGGCAAGATTGCTTAACAGTTGACCGACAGCGGTTGTAATACCGCCAGAATTTTGAGTAACGCTAGAAATCAACCCGTTTATAAGGTCGCCGCCGATTTTTGTCAATCCCGGCAACTGCCCGCTAAAATTAATCGCATCTTGCGCTAATTTAGAGAGGGCGCCGCTTATACCGCCGGACTCCATCGCCTCAGCTAATCCACTAACCTCGCTTGTTATACCTTTGATAGCACCACGAACGGTGCCCGAAAAGGTATTGTAAAAGGCTAACTCTAGACCCTCTGTGGCACTAGATAGCAAGGTCATATCACCCTGTAAGTTATCCAGCTGTGTAGCCGCCTGTTGTGCCGCAGAGCCGGAAGAATCCTGTATTCCCTTCCAAAATTTTTGCACGGTCGCATCGCTTGAGGCGGTCATTTTATTAAACGCCTGTAAGCCTTGCGTTGTAAAAATCGTTGCAAGAGCGTTATTTTTTTGCTCTGCTGTCATGCCTTGCAAAGAGCTGTTGAGTTCGTCTACAAGGTCATTAAAGTCTTTTGCATCTCCGTTGGCCTCGTAGGCAGATACCCCTAATTGGCTTAACGCTTTCGCCGCGTTATCGGTCGGGGTGTACAAGTCTGCCATTGCCCTGTTTAATGCTGTAGATGCCACGGAACCTGTTACGTTCTGTTCTGCCAGTCGGAGCAGAGAAAGTGTGACACTGTCCGCCGCTTGACCGTAATTTTTTGCGGTAGCCGCGGAACCAGAAAAGGCCTCTCCGAGTCCTCTTACGTCCGTGTTTGCCAAAGTTGCACCTTTTGCCATCAAGTCAGCATAATAAGATGCATTGCTCATTGAGTCACCAAAACCTTTTACAGCTCCGGTGGTATATGATGCCGATTCTTCTAGGCTCATAGCACCGGCAGAGGCGAGATTAAGTACTGTTCCGATGCCACTAATCTGCTCATCTGCCGACAAACCGGCTTGAGCAAGAATGTTCATGCCTTCCGCCGCCTCTGTTGCGGTGTATTTTGTTGTACGCCCCATTTCTTCGGCTTTGGCCTTAACGTCTCCAATTTTGTCTACGGTTGTGCCCATTGTAGCTGCTACCTGAGACATCGCAGTATCAAAATTCATTCCGGCATCTATTGACGTTTTTGTAAATGCAACGGCGGCGGCAGAGCCAGCCACCATAGCTGTTTTAGCTACTTTTCCGACCGTTTTAAATGCTCCGCCGATTTTTGATGTGGACGAGCTGGCGTTACCTTCTGCGTCTTTTAAGCCCTCTTTGTATGCGTTGTCTTTGATTGCCAGAGTGACAAACAATTCCATTACATTCAATTATTCCACCACCAATCCGGCTCTTTTAATGACGTCCGCGGCTATTTCTTTGCCAGTCTTTGTTGTTTGTTTTTTATTGTTATCAATCAAATCAATAAACGATGTGTAGAGATATTTCCCGCCGAACGCCTGCGAAATGCTTTCGGTTACATATTTCAGCCCGTCAGCCATATATCGCTTATAAATTAATTCCTCCGTATCGTCTAAAATCTTGGCCTTGACGTACAGTAAGAAGCCTTTTACGCTTTTACCGGTGTATTCTCCCGCACATCGCCAGAGGGTTCTTCTGTTGCGCCTGTTGGCGCTGAGAAAAAAAGCTGACGTACCTCCGGCTCATTGACGAGGTCAACCATACCTTTGATAACGTCCATTAATTTGTGCTTTTTCTTGTATTCTTCGACTGTCTGCAATTCAAACGCCGCCAGAATTCCGATTACATCATCTTTGTGTGTTTTTAACAGCTTAGGGGCTGTTTTGGCACCCCTAGCAAAGACCTTGATATATTTCTCACCTTCCCGTGGCACAAGTTCCTGGCACAGCTCAAGCGCCGCATCATCGTCTGCGATATTTCCGATGTATTCGAGGGAATTTGCAATCGCTTCTAATCCTTGTTCTGCTGTTAATTCTGATAATCTCATGCTTTCCTCCTACTCTGCGCCGCCTGTTTTAATGTAGACTTCGTACGGTACTGTTTCTGCGTTTGTGATACTATAGTGTCCTGTGTATTCAAAATCAAAATTTCCCTTCGACTTATCCTCTGATTTAATCTTAAATCCGCCCGTTGAAAGTGCGTTCATAATTTTGATCGCGATAAAACCAGCGGAATCTCCGGAATTTTCGTCCGAATAGTCCCCTATCCACCAAATGTCCTTAAAGTCTTCCGTTTTTAAATCTGCCCTTGGTGTTACTTTGTTGCCTGCTACGTCTGCCGCCGCCATAAAGCTTTTAGCCTGCGTGGTATCCATGGTAACGGCTGTACCTGATAATTTTACTTCGACAGAATCAAGCTCTTTGAGCTCCATCGTGTTTTTAGGCACGTTGTCTATGTCTTCCCCAAAATCCGTAAAAGATGGCTCTGCGCTAAAGCTACAACCGCCACTGGTTGCCATAAGGATGTTAGTTGCTGTTATAGTGCCTGTGTCCGGTTCAAAAGCCGATGCAATAATACCGGCGTTAATCTGGATTTTTTTAAAAAGGTCAGAAGGTACCTGTGTATACTTCATTCGCTCACCTCGTTAAATAGTTATAAATTGCATAGTTATTACTGTATATCTGCGTACTATTGACGAGTCGGCCTCATCGACCAAAGGAGTCCACGGCTGGTCCTGCGATAGGAAAATAAATCCACCATCGCATTTTACCGTGATACCTCCTTGCAATCTGTCACTGATTTCTTTTGCTTTTTTGTTTGGGACTGCCTCAGATTCTGTGTGATACCAAATGTTTACAGCACTAGCGGCGGCTGCGCCTGTCCACCAGTTTGCTATAATTGGCTCATATGTGATAAAAGGGAAAGCGGTATCCTCCGGCACTCTGTTAGACGGATATGCAGTTATGCCAAAGGATGACCAAAATTGATATAGTGCCGCCGTTGGGGTCATGACGTTAGCTCCCACTTTTCCGCCATAACCTGTGCTATGTCTAAATTAGATGATGCAGGGGATTCTTTTTCCCCCGCATTTGATGTGATTCTAAAAATCTTTCCGTCTTTTGTTTTTAAAACATCGTGATAGCTCAGCTTTACTGTTTTAGCTGTAGTAATTGTATATGTTGCTGTTACGCCCTCTTTTTCTGCCACTCTGGCAGACATAGAGGTATCTCGGACTATTGCCGCCTGTATTTTAGCACCTTCCACCCACTCAGTGGTAAATCCACCCTCACCGTCAGAAGTGCGCTTTTTATCCATGAGTATGCAATCTTGTAAAAACTCATTAATCAAACTCATGCCATTTTCCTCCATGGATTCAGGCGCGCCCTAAAGGCATCTTGCCATGTGTAGGTCTCGCCCTTGCTGTTTGTTGCTCTGCTGTACGAATAGCCGCCAAATGACTCCGATTGATACGCCCCTAAATTGCCGTTTTTCGTCTGCCACTCGTTGATTTCGTCCACCAGTGACAAAAACGGTTTGGGGATAGCCAGCGGAACCACTACACCGTCAAATGTCTCCTCTTGCAACGGGGCAGTATCGCCTTTGTGATACTGGTAAACCCCGTCATTAAAAATAGAGCCGCTAATTAAATAGTATTGCCCGTCCTGCAAAGGGAGACGAATCGCAGTGCCAGAATAACGTAGGTCTTTGGTGTCTGCTGTCGCATCTATGTGCGTGTCAAAAATCCACTCCCCGATTGTTATTTTGCCTGTGATTGCCGCCCCCTTGACTGGGAAGAAATTGTGAATGTGGTTCATGATTTCATAAAGCACTCAATCATCCCCTTTTATTTTCCACTTGAACTTGTTTGCGAAACGGCGCTTGATACTTCCGGGATAGTGTCTGTAGCTCCGACAGTAACCACACAAACACCGTCAAGGTATTCTGCCCACAGTTTCATTCCCATAATGGCGTATGTCTCGCCTGTGGCGTTCGTATAGTTGCCGCCTGCGTGAAATCCAATCAGATTTGTTTCGCCGGATGTTGTGTAGTCCAATCCAAGTTTTTTGAAATCGCTGTCGCCTGGGTCAATATAATATAAATCAATATTTTCTACAGGTGTCGCAATGACGGTTTTTGCCGGGATATAGGCGTCAGGAAGAAGAAACAGTGTGGAGAAACCGAAAAAATCTTTGATATACTGTAAACCAAACATTGTCTGCACGGTAATCTCTTTATCACCTAACCAGTCGTAAAAATCCATTACATTTGCGAAACCTACGACTTCGGTTACATTTCTGTTCATTCCTGCAAACTTGTTGAGTACGGCACCTTTTGCGATCGCAAGTGCTTTCTGCCATTTCTTCTGTGTTCCTTTTAATGTTCCTGTTTTTAAAAACGTGTAAAAGTCTTTCAAAACCTTGTTCTGCAGCTCAACCATAAAAGCATCGTCTGTCTTTTCAATTGCGACTGTCGCGCCCCACTTTGCCACAGATTCAAGGGATAAAGATTTAGCGTATTTTTCTACGACAATATCTTCTCTCTTGCTTTCTACGACTTTAAACTGTGTAAAAGGGATTGCCTCGCCCTCACCTACGCTTGCGCCGCCCTGTAAAGCCTCGTCTTTCATCTGTGCCTCGTAGGTTACTAAACTGGTGCCCGGCTCTTTTCTGATAGGTCTAAAGATTCCCAAGATGGTTCTCAGCGCGTCCCAGTTTTTTTCAAATTGTGTTACAAAATCAATTTCTCTCGCTTTGAGAGCGCTATCTGTATTTAATACAGTGCTAGTGGTTACTCCTGCCATTGTTTACTCCTTTCAAAATCCAAAAAGTTCGTGATTTTCCGCAATCGCTTTCTGACGTTCGCTTGCATCCTTAATTTCCATGATTTCTTTCTTGGTCATTTTCCCCGGCTGTCCTCCCGGCGGATTTGACACGTTAGCACCCTGAGTTGTTTCGGTTGTAATATAGTCGGCATACGCTTCTTTGATGCCTTTTTCTACCTCTGTTGCATTCTCAAATTTTCCGTCAGCTCCGATTTTTAAATTATCAATAGTCTCTTTTGATGCTTTTAATGCAAGGCTAATTACTTTACTGGACACGCCAGAGTCCTCAAGCATCTTTTTGTATGCAGCTTCTTTTGCATTGTAGGACGCTTTCTTGTCCTGTTCGGCTTTGTAGTTCTCAAATCCTGCGTGTTCCTTCTCGTACTTGCCTTTCCAATCATCCTTTTCATAGTCCTCCAATTTCTTCTGGAGGTCTGGGACTTTCTCCGCATCCTCTTTGTATTTACTAATCTCATTTTTGAGACCTGTAACGGTTGCAGAGTGTTCTTCGATAATCGCGGAAACCTGCTCATCTGTAAGTGTCATGCTTCTTAAAAAAGCTCTTGTTAATGCCATTTGATTTGCTCCTTTTCTTCGAGGGATTTCTTTCCCTAAATGACTTTATATGTAAATCGCAGTACTTCGCGATTACTTGCTAAATGTTTTTGCGGCTTTAAGGGATTTTGCCCCAAACTTGCCATCAATTTTTAATTTACATTTCGACTGGAAAACGCTAACCGCATCCTCTGTCTTTTCTCCATATTTGCCGTCAGTCTCTAATTTCGAACCAATAGCCCAGTTTAAAAACTTCTGCAATTTCTCAATTTCTTCTTTTGCATTTTTTAACACTGTGATACCGTCTAAAAACGCATAGTAGCCGCGTGACGGCAATTTAGGAAACTTCCCGGTGTATTTAACCTTTTTCGTTGTTTCTTCTTTCTGCGCCGCCGCTGGGAAGTCGTGATACAAAATGTTTAAATCGAACTTTCCGCCGTTGTCGGTCGAAACCTTGGTGGGAAATACGCCGGAACTGGTATACTGCCATATCATGGGATCAGGTACATTTGTAGGCTTGCAAGATTTGTTCGGTCTTGCTTTAAATGCCATGCGGTTATAGCCTTTGTAATAACGTGCAATCCACCAGTTTTTGCACTTAACTTTGCTTTTATCAATATGCTCCGCAAAATAAGACATTCCGGTGTAAACGCCAAATTTATAGCCTCTTGACTCAACAACAGTCTGCGCCGCATTGATGATCTCGGCAATCTTTGCTTTACTCAGTTCTGCCTGCACTTCGTCCTCGATGTCAAACCAAACGCCATATTTAAAATGCTTTTTTCTTGCCTTGTCGAGGATGTCGCAAACAATCTCCATGTCCGACTTAGCTTTTGCTGTTGTAGTGGCGTATGTGTAGTTATATACACCCCATGAGATACCCAACTCCTCGCATTTTTTGTAGTTCGTCTCAAATTTTTTGTCCTTGCTTAAATCCTTGTGGATAATCTTAATAATTGCGCCGTCGCAACCGTATTTTTTTATCTTTTTCCAGTCGATTGTGCCGTTATATGCCGATACGTCAATAATTTTCTTCATTCCATCGCCCCTTTTAGTTCGTTTGCAATGATTGCTGTGTATTCTTTTGCGTAATTTGCCGCCGCCGGTTTTAAATACGGCTGTGCCCGCTGTCCGTTTGTGATATGCCATTGTCCTTTATCGTCCTGATAAGTCCATGGGGTCTTTCGTCCCCCTTTGTAGTACACGCCAGTTCCCAATTCTACATAGGCGGCGTACTCTTCGTTACTACCTATTGTTTCTGTGAGATTGTCCAAGTCGGTCTGATGCGTAATGCTGTTTCTCAGCGTGCCCGTATCGACTGGACAAAGGTCTTTTGCGTGCCCTTCTGCGGCGGCTCCTGCCTGCTCTAATGCCCTTGCAAGTGCCATGGTGGTTTTAAGTATCACTTCGTCTACATGGCTTACAACATCAATATCCGCCATTATATTCGCCCTCCTTGTGTGGCTAACCATTCGTAGTAGGTCATGTCTTCCACAACTTCGTTTCTGCCTGTTTCCAAATTCTTAACACGTATCATTCGCGGCTGTGCCAGCTCGGAAGGTAGTGCAGTTCTTTGCGTACAGCGACAGTTATAAACTTCCGCCGGGATTCCGCTTGGGTCTCCCGGATACATGAGACCGTTTGAGTACGCCATGTTAAATGGTATTTCCTCGCTATCCATCGCCCTGTGACTGTCTCGTGTCCTTAGGTCCTTTGTCGCTGTCCAATGTTTAACCACATCAATTCCCATCTGGTAAGCCTCCTCGTATGCCGCCTGCCTGCCCCCATTCTGTGCTCCTGTAAACGCTGTGCGGGCGTTTCTAATTGCGGCGGTATGATTCATTCCTGTAACGTCCTGGAATCGCCCTGCGAGCTTTCCTATGCTATCGCCCTGTAAAATCCCTTGCAGTAGTGCATTTTGCAATTTCTTTTTGTTCCAATGCACATCCTTGCTTTTTAGTACCCTTCGGGGCGGAAGAATCTTTTGTTTTCTGACCGTCAGCCGTTTAACCGTATGCTCATCGACCAAATTAAAAGCAATATCCCCAATCTCTTTTATCTGTCTATCAGGTACGAGAGATTTAATCATGTACGCCTCAAAATTACGATTGAGGGCGATAATAAGAGGGGTTTTCTCGTTGATGTACGCCGCAGCGATCTCGTTCGATTCTGTCAGTTTTCGCGCCATGTCCTCGCGTAGTGTTTCCCATCTCTGCCCCCTGCCATATTGGTTCATTAACCACGCCTCAAACTCTTTTTTAGTGTACTTTCCTGCTTGGTATGCCGCATACTCCTTGGCGTACCGGCTGGAAAACTGTTTAAAATAGTTTCTCGCTTTGCTGTCAAGTTCCTTTTCGGCCTGCTTATATACATCTGCCAGCCGTTTTTCTAGCTTTTGTAGTTCCTGTTCTGTCCACTTGTCGGATGGATACATGGTTACTCATCCCCTTCCGGGTCATCTGGTTCGGGTGGCTCTGTGTAGCGGCTATACGATTCTTTGTCCAGCTTTGCCAAAATATCCGGCACTTCCTCCGGCGCAACGAAAGGCAATTTTTTCAGAACGGTTTCTTCGTCTAAATAGTTCGCCGCCTCAAGAATCATGTCTGTGCGTTCCTTCTCGTTGCTGATTCTATTCCGTTTAAACTGCGGTTCATCATCAATCCCCGCAAGCTCCAGAATTTTCTCAATCGCATCGCCTACGAAATACTCAAAATCGTCCGCGTTGTCGTCTAGAGGTTGATATGCCGCGTCAATGTGGTCGTTTGTTGCTCCGGCGGCTATGGCGTGTACGTCCAATGCCCCGAAGTCCTCATAAATCTCTGACCGCATCTGTGTAAGAAACTCTTTTCTCGCCGTGTAAGGCGGCTCCTGCGTGTATGCCTGTACCTGTCCTTCCTCTGCCTTGGCGATGTGCTGGAATTTGAGTCGGTCTCTAAACTCCGCCAGCTCGTCATCTGTCATGCCATCGGCGTTAGAAATTAGCCAGTACATCTGTGCACAGTCGTCCAGATCATTGGCAAAACCACTTTGCACCGCATCATAAGCATCAATCTTTGGCTGCATCCCCCTCAGGGTGCTTATGTGTCGCTTGTTGCCAAACATCGGTACAATAGGGAGACTGCTGTAATTTTCTTCTCCGATAATTTCGGGTTCCAAATTATTAGCAACTTCCACCCTTTGCCTGTACGCCCGTTTGGGAGCGGTCTCTTTTAATTCTCCAAATTTGCTTTCTGCGCTGTAGGTTGTATATCCATCTATTTCGTATAGCACAACCTTAAACGGCTTCTGTTCGTCCAGTTGCCAGAATCTTATGCCCGCCATCAACGCCCCTGTGTCCTCGTCCCACATCGGGGCGAACTGTGTAAAGGGGAATTCGTGCACGTGGTCCACATTCCAGAACAAGAAAGATTGACCGTGAATTAATGCGTTGTACGCCGCCTCTTTAATCCGTCTGTCAAACTGTTTCCCTAGTTTGTCCTTAACACTCATATCATTAAAAAAGACGCCGTTTCCCAGACTGTACGAACAGCGTTGTGTATTTAATTTGTGAAAGAAATTAGAGCATATCTGTGCGTTAGATGAGAAATTGTCTACCTTTTTTTGACCTAATAAGGTGTAGTAAACGCGCTGAAACTGTAAGATGGTCTCGTTTTCCTGTGCGTCATACTTATCCGCCTTTAGTGCCTCTTTGTATGCTCCTGTACTCTCGTGGAATTTTATAAACTGATTTATAAATTGCCCTTTGTCTTTTGCGGCAACAAAGTCTTGATATGATAAATACATTGTTATCACCCTAGAATTGATTTATATTGTTTTGATTTACTGCGTTTGACGAGTTTTAAAGTCTTTACGAAATACCTGATAGCATCCATCGCGTGATCTGACTGTTTTATAACTTCGTCCCTTCCCTTGTCAGCCGCTGTTGGGTCCCATGCATAGATACCAAACTCCTCAATCGTGTGTGTGCAAGACGGGTCAAACGATAATTTGTCTTGCGTCAACATTGTCTCAACGTCCGCTATCCCATCGTTAACAGTGTTATCTGCTTTTTTGACTTTATGCCCTTTGCTACGTAACTCCACGATGAGAGCGGCGGCAGATGGGTCAACAATTACTAAATCATCTTTCTGACCGTTTAGCGTGTCCTCTAGACCTCTCACCAGTTTGGCAACCGTCTTTGTGTGGTTGTTTTCTCTGCCAGAATAATAGTATTCTTTTTTGCAGTGCCAATTCCCAGTGTCTATTCTTTTTTGCCAAATTAAAAAAACGGTAGCATTCTGTATTCCGAAATCGCTACTAACAATTATTTCACCGCTGGTCTCCGCCTTGCAAACGTGTTTTTCTTCTGAAAACATGTCATAAACAGGGCCTTCCGCCACTACCCATTTGCCTAAGATATATCTTTGATACCTGTGTGTGCCGGAGTACTCTTTTATTAGCTCGTCTACTACCGCCGGAGGCAGGCAGCCATCGTGTATGTTGTACGCCTGTTGGAATATGTCTGCATCAGAATCAAGAAAGCCTTTAAACCAGTGTTTAGGTCCCGCCGGGTTGCACGTCCCGTCAAAATGACTGTGTGACGTCCTGAGACGAGATTTTAACATCTCAAATACCTCTTGATTCCACGTTGTCACCTCATCGCCGTAAGCATACTCAATCGTTGCTCCTTGTATTCTCGCAACGTGTTTCTTGTTGTCAGCGCCTAATGCATATACTTTTTTGCCAAATAGCTGTACTGTGTTGTCACTGCGTATCTCACCTACTAACTCCTCGCCCCATATCTCTCGCATGGGGTCAAGTATGTTACGCTGTAGCGTGCCTCTGGTGTTTCCTAACATCACAGCCAGCCCTAATCCTTTTAGGTGTGTTAGGCGTTGAGGAATTACTATCGCATAGTCAACAAACGACTTTCCGGAGCCTGTCGCCCCGGTCTTTACGTTCCAACGGTGGTTACAGCCCTGTAGGTATTCTGCCTGTTTGCTAGTCAATGGCACTATTGACACCCCCAAGGATTTCAATAGCTTTCGCCAGTGCTTTATCGCTCGCACTCTCCGACTGTGGCTTATCTCGCCATTGTTCTGGCTTTCTGTTCTTTAGCCAGAAGATTTGTGCTGTTGTATCCGGTGCAACATGTTTTTTTGTTACTTTTCGCTCGGTCATTACTCCATCTTCGTACTTTTCGCTCGTTTCTTCGTAGCTGTATCCTAGCGCCCGTCGTAACAGGCTTTTTTCCACCTGTCTGTCCACAACATCTTTTCCCTTTTTTAAGGCATCGGCTAAAATTGGAAATTTTTTCTTCCATGTATACAAGGTATCTGGGTTTATGCCGATGTTTGCCGCGATCTCTTTGTCTGTGCATCCATCTCGTGCCCATCCCTCTAGCTTAAGCAACCCTTCCCGGGTCAGCCACTCTTTGTATTTACTTATCCCATTTTGGGTCACCTCCTAAATACAACCATAACCCCGTAAGGATCGTTTACGGGGTTATATGAAAGGAAAGAAAATATGAAAAAAATCGTTTACACCAGTTGCATAACGCAACTAAGTACAAGTATAAGGAATTGCACCTTAACAGCCGCCGGGGTAAGACTAATAAGCGACTGGTCTCTAAACACTTGTAAATCCCGCAACCTGTATGGAACGTAAGGCATCGTGGGATAGATGTCTTACGTACTCTCTTTTACGCGGGTGAGAGTTTACACTTTTACCACAAAAAGATAGAGGAGGTTATGTCTCACAAAAAGTTACCAGTACTCGTCCGTACAAGTGTATTGTACGATATTTTTTAAGCCACGTTAGACAAACATGAAAAAGAGAGGGAGATAATTCCCCCTCTCTAATATCCCGCGTATTTCCCAGCCAAATTGGCGAAAGCACTGAGCCATCTGCGAATAGTCATTTCTGCATATCCAAGCTTATTCGCCGCCCCTGCTATTGTGTACCTATCCTCAAAATACACCAGTTGTACAGCTTTCATTCTGTCCTCGCCGTTGTCCATGCCCTCTGTCTGCTTTATCGCCTTGTTAATAGCGTACATCCACAGGGCTGACTGGGCTGTATTTTCCGCGATCAGTTTGTTTGGGTATTTTTTCACCTGCTTTACTGCGTGCCCGTACCAATCGTGCTTAGGATTGCTCATTTCTGTTCTTCTCCTTTTTTTGTTTTAGTTTACTCGCCGATACGTAACTTCGTTTCCGTTTGTCAGTTTTACGTCCATTTCATAAGGTTCTTCGCTCGGTATTCCTTCAATAGTTTTATAGCGAACTACTGTAATAATGTCAGGATTGGCAACGTTCGCGCATCTCTCGCAATATTCAGATGCTTTATACTCGCAACCTTTGCAACTAAATCCCATATTTTTAGGTGTCCACTCATCCGGATTTGTCTCTTTTAACTTACATATTCCGTCTTTTGTTCCAAGCTGACACTCCTCGCACTTTCCTGTACAAACTTTTCTGATTGCTTCTAATGCGTTAATTATTTCTTTTCTGTCCATTTTTCTCCCTCCTAAATATGCTCATGTGGTTCAACCGGTTCCCAGTGCTTTTCAGCATCCTGCTCCACCAATCGGTTATACTGCTCCACAAATTCTTCCTCACTCATTTCGCCTTGCATAAATTTTTCCGATACGCTTATGTATTCACATTGAATTCCAATGCTTTTTGGTACCCTTTCGAGACGGCTACACCGTTCTTCAAATTGTGCCTTGTTAATTTCGCCTTTTATGTATTGCTGTGATAAACTCATATATGTATCCGGTTCGATTGCATCTATACGCTCTTTAAATTCGTGTACATCTGTCTTTCTATCAATGAGCATATCTTGTAGTATTCTGGATTCTGGTTTCATGCCCTGCCCTCCTAATAATCCTTATAAATTTTTTCCCCATTGCGTCCTTTATACAGCTTTTTCAACGCTCGTCCTAAACCGTTGTTTAGTCTATCATCTACCTCTTGCTGTGCTGGAATATCTCCGTTCATCATCATTTGGATCCATTCAGTTGACGTATCAATCAACGCAAATATTTCTTTTTCTGTGAGATAAATATTTCTTCCCATGTTTTCTCTCCCTTGCTAAACATCATTTATCAGTCTCGCTCCAATCTAATTTCTGTCCGCACCAAGAACAGTGCTGAACACTCTGAATCACCACTTCTTTCGGTATGTCTGTTAAACCATGGCAAATCGGGCACTCGCATACATATTCATCGCCTGTGAATCTTTCAATGGGTTTCTTGGAAATCTGTTTTTCCAATGCTTTGAGCGCCATCAATATAGCTTCATCATGCTTTCTTGCTGTGATGGCACTTTTTGGTGGGTCTGTGTGTATATCCTTTTCTAAAATGCTAATCGCCTCTTCTAATACCATTATTCAACACCTCTTTCATCTTCTTGTTTTATATATTTTGCATTTCTAAATTCAATAATTTCCAGTGGATCAAAGTATTCTTTGCACTTCGGACATCTCGGAAGCATATTTTTTCTATACGATTCTTCCATCTCGCGAAACACCCTGCTCTTACACATTCTTTTTAGCTCTTTATTTGCTTCTTCTGAATAAACTTTTACTTTTCTTTTTAATCGATTGGTTTCTTCTCTTAGTTGCTCATGATATCTTGCGATTGACAACATTGCCTCAAATGGATCCACAACCGCTCCGCAATCTCTACACATAATAATTCGATTTTCAACATTAAGCTCATAATGTGGAGGATTGCATGTGCATATTTTCTTCATCCCTTTATTGATTCTTAACAAATCAAAGCTGACAGGTTTTTTCTTGTCCATCCTTATTCCCCCTTTTCGTACATCCCACAACCAGATATCGGTTTGTATATATAGCCACTTCCACTGGCTCTTTTTATTTTTCGTGGTTCCAGATAGACCATATTTCCGCCATTATGGCATATCCCCCATTTGACCCCATCTCTTTTGCCGGGCTGTGGTTTGCACATTGGACATTCCGGGCATTTTATATATTCTTTCATCCGCCTACCCTCCTTATCATTCCACACACTTTTGTCCATTCCCTCGCAAATATCTTTTCTGCCATATCACTCGGAAAAAATTTTGTTTTTTTATTTTTGCTTCCTCTGTTTCTCAATTCCCTTTCTACGGCTTCAATTTTTCCCTTTGATTTGGGTGTTTTGCGTAGTTCGGTCATTGCTTCTCTTAACTCTTGTTCTGTGCATCCTACTAAAAATGGGGCTCGGTCAAGGCTTGGTATTTCGTATAGTTTTTTCACTATTTCGTTTTGTATTTTATTAAATTCTTCATCTTTTAGACCGTATGGCATTTTCTTTCCTTTCCCCTCCGGAATAAATCCGGAGGAATCAATGGCATATAGCTCATCATGGAACCGTTAACGTGTTGCTGTAATGTGTATCTTTAACCCCGGAGGGTGTCCAGCTAATATTTTACCCAATCAAACGGTAATTTACTTGCCATCAAACAATTTGCGCCCATTTTTCCTGTTGCAAAAATGCAGTTTTGGCAATATTTATGTTTATTGCAATACTTTCTGAGTGTTTCTGCCGCTTTTCTTGCTTCTGAATCTGTTATTTTCATCATGCCACCTCCCTGATCGTGATGCCGTATCTCTCAAGCATCAGCTTTCTTTTGATGATATATTCTGGATTTTTCCTTGTGCGCGAGGATTTTACGTCTTCAACAACCGTCTTACCCTCTTTGTCTATGTAGCGGAAATCTGCTGTATATGATACAGGGCGTTCTGTGGTGCCGTCTTCTCGCTTCTGGCTACCTACGAGGATGTATCTCGGCTGTCTCTCTAATCCTGTAATTTCCCCCGCTTCTTGCATCGCCGCCAGTTCTAGGTAGCGATGCATTTCTTTTTTGCTGTCAAACTTTCCGGCTGTCGTAAAAATCTTTTTATTTCTAAACTTATTCACAGGTAATTCCTCCCAAATGTTTTGATAAATTCTTCCCTCGTCCCGTTGTTTTCCTCCCAGTACTTCTGTGCCAACTCTTTGAGGTATTTGTCTAACGGTCCGTTGGGATTGCGATGTACTGCCTCGCCGCCGTTGGTATGGTGGTTTAGACACAGATACACCGTAAAACCATACTTTTCGGCTTGCTTTCTGTTGCTACTCCCGTATAGGACGTGATGCCTGTGTAAATTTCGGGTCGTTTTGCAGAAAAAACACTCTTTTTCTGATTGCAGTACGCTATTCATCGGCAGAATCCTCACTTGCAAAATGGTATTCCATCAAGTCGGCAATCACCAGGTATTCTTTTGCGATTTTTCCGTTTCGTGTTTCTTTTACTTGTTTCCTAAATGCTTCTAAATCTCCATGGAAACATCCGCAATTAACCATTATTTTCTTATTTTTGCTCCTGTAAAAAGTTGTGCAACGAAATTCCGTTCCGAAGCCTTGCACTAATGTATAATCTGCATTGCCGGAAACCCTTGCATCGCTGGAAACCCGTGCATTGCCGAAAACCCTTGCATTGCCGAAAACCCTTGCATCGCCGAAAATCTCTGCATTGCCGAAAACCCTTGCATCGCCGGAAACCCGTGCATTGCCGAAAACCCTTGCATTGCCGAAAACCCTTGCATCGCCG
>ERZ1026894.391-NODE-391-length-32698-cov-16.102227_pt1 | contig 32698 bp, 26 predicted proteins | sample MGYA00380177_ERZ1026894 | MGnify/ENA primary metagenome ERZ1026894 (study PRJEB33269, sample SAMEA4719813) | human gut metagenome | biome: human-associated habitat; feature: organic feature; material: feces | place: Cameroon | collected 2013-10 ... | reverse complement strand
AACTAAATTAACCACTAAAAAAACTAATATCTTTTTTTTTCCTTAGAGGAAAAAACTCCTTGACTTACAAAACAACAAAGAGGATATTACCTCTTCGAGAGGTTCACCAAACCTCTTCTCCTAAAATCCACTTGCAAAGTTATTCAATTTATTTGAATCCACCAAATTCTCTAAACTTTTTTAAAAGAAAGTGGCGAATATTAATACATTTTAAAACTTATACCCCACAGTCATCAGCAATTGATGGCGATTGTTATCCACTTTGCACGAAGTTGGGATATTGCTCAACGCTTCATTCTTATTCACATAGCTCATAAACGGATAGAAATCGCCCTTCTGGGTAGTATACTGATAAGCTACATCAATATTCAGATTCTCGTAGTTGAAACCCACACCGCAGGTAATGCGATTCATCGCCTTCCAGTTGGTATAATCTGTAGAAGTAGCAATATCTACTCCATTGCTGCCAATCGACTGATCACGATAGGCATTCTCTCTGAACATCGGCGATACATAGTTGTAACCGAAACGGAGAGAAAGCATAGAGGTTGGCTTGATTTCAGCTCCCACCTTCAACGTACTTACGCCCTTCAGGTTGGCACGGGTATCTGCATTCATCGCATCATCGCTGCTGCTTGACTCGTAATAATCACCCCAGTAGTAATCGTAGTAACCGCCATCCTTCACGCGGTTGTCCATGTGGTCGTACCAGGCATACTCGTAGGTAGCACCCAGGGCAAGATAGTTGCCCACGGTATGACCCATGCTGACACCCACCTTCCAAGGAGTGTTCAAGCGGAAGTCGTAATCCACAGTCTGTCCCTTATCACCCAATGTGTAGCAAGGCACATTGACGATATTGCCAGCTGCATCCTTATCCTGGAAAGTAGCTGGCGCATTTTTGCCATACATACTCAGATCGTGGGCTGCGCTGAGCGAGAGATCATAGAACACCGGAGAATTGACGTAGGCACCGATGCGGAAAGGAGACTCCTCTACCGGACGGAAGATGATACCAGCCTTCACGTCATATCCAGTACCCGTAATCTTGATCTGCTCGTAGGAATCGCTGTAGTTGCCATCCACTAGATTCTCTGCATAGAGGGAATTACTGTTGTAATGAACATCATGCAAACCGATGGTAAGACCGAGCCATACTCTATTGCCGATAGAACCGCTGATGTTGAAATCGTAGCTGCCAATGTAGCCATGCTGATACTGTCCGAAGAGATAAGACTGGGCGTCGGCGAAAGCCAGGGCACCATTGGAAGTGACATTGAGCAGACCATTCTGATAATTGCCTGCATTATCCTTGTAACCGCCAAAGTTTGCATCCACAGAACTCCATCCATCCACGCCCTCGGCATGCTTGGCTGCAGTCAACTTGTTCTGCGAAGCCTTCGTGAGCGTATTGGCTGCGTTGAGGAGCTGTCCGAAGTCGGTACTCTTATGATAATTGAATGCGAGATTGAGCGCACTGGAGTTTCTCATCTTCGTAGACCAGACGATGCCTACCTGGTCGAAGGTAGGATGACTCTTCTTGCCCTTGATATCTATGGTAGAATAGCCAAGGGAAACGCTGTTGTCTGCTCCGCTCTGGGCGATGACGCCGGCAGAGAGGGAAATCTGATTCTTGCGGAAAAGACCCACACCGGCTGGGTTGGTGCTGATGGTGGAGATGTCGGCACCCAAGGCCTCCATCGCTCCACCCATACCTACATAGCGGGCGGTACCCGTGAGTTGGCTGGCAGCCAACTTGGTATCCTGATAGGTTTCCTGCGCAGCGGCACTCATGGAAGCCACGAGTGCACTGGCAAAAAGTATATGTTTCAAATGATTCATTTTATTTCTAATTTTAATTGTTTATAAAGCTTTTGCCCTTTCAGGGCGTATTCATAAAAACCACTATAACCCAGGGCGATGCCCTGGGCTAGGAGCTTCTGCCCTTTCAGGGCGTGCTGGCAAATGGCAAATCCTTTCAGGGCGTATTTATCGGCGACCTCCGAAGCTGCCGCCACCTGAGCGACCGCCGCCTCCAAAGCTGCCACCACCGGAATAGCCACCACCGAAGCTGCCACCTCCGCCTACGCTGCCGCCACTGAAGCTGCCGCCATTACCAAAGCTGCCGCTGTTGCCGAAGCCGGAATTACTGCGCGTTCCGAAATTGGAATTATTGTTGAAGCCATTGTTGTCACGGCGCTGACCAAAACTGCGGTTGGAACCGCTTCTGCGGGTATAGGTATTCCTGTTGCCCTGCGATCCGCCATAAACATATCCATGAGAAGCATCAATGCGACCCGGATTGTTATATCTCTTAACGCCGGCAAAACCGCCATAGCTTACATGCCCTATCATCGGACCACCCCAGTACCAAGGGCTATACCAGCCGCCCCAGCCGTAATACCATGGGTCATACCAGCCGCCATACCATCCTGCGTAGCCATAATACCATGGATCATACCAAGGGTCGAACCATGGGTCATACCAGCCCGCATAGTAGCCGTAGCGCCAAGGATTGTGCCATCCCCACATGCGCGAACGCCAGTAGTAAGGACCATAGCCATAGTAGCCGTAGAACCACGGATCATAATAGCCATCCCAACGGCTCATGCGGCGGGTGTAGTCGAAATCCTCATCCTGGTTGATGTATTTCTGGGCAAAATACGCATCATCATAGATGCTGTCGGGCACCACGCCCTTGCCCACATGAAACTGGATGATGTCGTTGCCCAGCGAATCGGTGCCCACATGCTCAAAATGACTGAAGATGCGTCCGCCACGGTTATACTCATCCACATCACGCCCACTTCCACTCCAATAGAGTGAGTAGATGCTATCTCTAAGTGCACGCTGCGCAGCATACTGCTGCTGGAGGCGTGCACGCTTCTCTGCCTTTTCCTGCGCCTCTTTCTTCGGGTTGAAGTAGAGGTCGTCGTCCTGCGCCATCGAAGTCAATGGCATGGCTGCCGCCATCAGGACTGCCAGAAGATACATTTTCTTCATCGTATATTTCTCCTATTCTTTAGTTTCGTTTTCCGAATCATCACGGCCTGCATATCCGTGAATCATCTGCTGAATTATATATGCAAGTGAGGGCTGAAAAACAGCCTTTTTCTATCTATATAATAATTCTAGTGCAAAAATATTGCTTATCTTGATGCAAAAATACAGAATTTCCCTAAAATAATGTAGGTTTTCCCCTATTTTTTTATAATTTTGCAGAAGATTTAAAATAATTCTAGCTTTTTTGAACATTAAAAGGCGTTTTATGACAAGAAATTAATACAAATTAAACATGAAATATTTAGTAGCGACATTCAACATCGAGACCACCGCCGACTTGATGCAAGCCTGCCAGGACCTGCTTGCCGACGGAGCTGCCGAGGCAGGATTCGAATCTTTCGAGGAAACGGAAACGGGCATGGAGGCTTATGTGCAGAAGGACCTCTTCGACAAGGAGGCACTGGACGAATACATCGCCGACTTCCCTATCGTGGATACCCGCATCACCTACGACATCAAGGATGCCGAGGACAAGGACTGGAACCAGGAATGGGAGGAGCAGGGCTTCGCCCCTATCTTCGTAGCCGACCAGGTGGTCATCTACGACGCCAAGCATCCTGAGCTCTACCCCGACACCAGCAACCGCCCCGACATCATCGAGATAGGCATCGAAGCGAAACTTGCCTTCGGAACCGGCAACCACGAAACCACCCGCATGATCATCTCGCAGCTGCTGCAGATGCCAGTGAAGACCAAACGCGTGCTGGATTGCGGCACGGGAACGGGCATTCTGGGACTCACCGCCTCCAAACTGGGTGCCAAGGAAGTGGTGGGCTACGACATCGACGAATGGAGCGTGGAGAACGCCAAGCACAATGCCGTGCTGAACGGCGTAGACAACATGGAGGTGCTCTTCGGCAACTGCAATGTGCTGAACCACGTGAGCGGCGTTTTCGATGTGGTGATGGCGAACATCAACCGCAACATCCTGCTCAGCGACATGCGCCTCTTCCGCAGCGTGATGAACATCGGCGGAACCCTGATTCTGAGCGGTTTCTACGAGGAAGATGTGCCGGTGCTGCTGGAAAAGGCGGCAGAACTGGGACTGCACGAAGTAACGAGACAGGTGGATAACAACTGGACCTGCCTGGTGCTGGGATAAAAACTGATTCAAGAAATAACTGGTTCTAAAATAGAATCGGGATAAAAAACGAATAAAGGCTGATTTTCCGGATTTACGGGAAATCAGCCTTTATTCGTTCTCATCAAATACCTTTTCGCTCTTGTTGCTTCCGATGCAGAGCTGCTTCAGGTCGTAATAGCTGCCGTTGTAGATATCGAAATCCACGTAGCCCTTGATGCCAGGCAGCTTTCCGGCATCAGTATGCTGCCAGAACTTCCACTTGCCCTTGTATTGCACCTTATCCACGTAATAGTGGGCTATCCAGTAAGGATAGTCATCGAAAACGGGCGCACTCAGGTATTGCTCCTTAAACTTATAATAGGTGTAGATGATAGGTTTCACATGATACCTATCCTCCACGATATGCAGCCACGTAAGCACATCACGCTGGAAATCTTCCACACTCTTGTCATCAGGCTTATGCTCGATGTCGAGCACCGGAGGCAGGTCGCCATCCGTTAGATGCACCTGATCCAGGAAATAATACGCCTGGTCGCGGGCAGAAGATTTGTTGCTCCAGAAATGATATACGCCACGGATGAATCCGAAATCACGTGCCTGGTTGAAGTTAGACCGGAAATTCTCGTCCAGTCGGCTGGAACCCTCAGTGCTCTTGATGATGACAAAGCGCACAGGGCATCTCTTGATCATCGCACCCTTCAAGCGTTCCCAATCAATCTCACCCTGATAATGGGAGATGTCGATGCCATGAATCTCATAACCCTCGGGATAAACCTCGTCGCCATAGAGCGCACGCCAGCGGAATCCCGTAGGACTGACGAAGAAATGATAAAACAGGAAGACGTAGAGAACGACTACTGCCGTTCCGCCTATCCACCAAGCCCAGCGGGGATAGCGTCTGAAAACAGAAGACGAACGCCTTCTGCCACGAGAGCCACCACGCCGAGCAGATGTACTCTTCCTCGCCATAGTCCCCTTTTTCTGTGTAGAAGCCGTTCGTCTTGTTGACATATAAAATATATGAGTATTTTTATATTACTTATATAATATACTTATATTCCGTATATTACTTGGCCTGCTCCAACTGGAGAGTCTTTGTGGTCTGATCGCAAACCTCAGATGGACCCCAGTACTGGATAGGACCTGGATATACATAAGCTGTCTCCTTAGCCCACTGCTCACGCTTAGAAGCGAAGAACTTGAATGGAGCACCGTCGAGCTCTACGAGGGCCTTGCGGATCACTGGCTTGTTAGCACCGTTACGACGCTCGATGTTCATCATCATGGTGATAGGCACACCACCGGCAATCCACTCAGCAGCAGGAGCTGTTGTGTTCTTGATGATTGACATGTAGCCAGTCTTGCCGTTAGCGATGAGGCGAGATGCGTTGAAACCGAGTGAGTAGCAGTAGTCAGCATCGTAGTTAGAAGGAGCTGCGCAACGTCCCTCGTAACCGAAGAAGTGGTGCTGAGCAGAGAACTTACCAACGAACTTACCCTCCTTCTTCCAAGCAGCCAACTTCTCAGCTACCATGCGAGAGAGCAACTTCTCTGTCTCGATGAGAGAAACCTGTACGTTTCCGTGAGGGTCACGGTCGAGGCAAAGCTGGCGAGCTACGTCTGCTGGCAAAGACTCCAATACAGCGAGGTTGTCCTTAGCGATGGCACCCTTAACGAATGCAATCTGCTCCTCAGCGCTGGCAAACTCACGGCTCTCACCTGTTGCAGGGTCTGTAAGAACCTCGTTCAACTCTGCGATGAGCTTCTTGATAGCTGGGATGAACTCGATCAAGCCCTCTGGGATGAGAACAGTACCGAAGTTGTTGCCCTCAGCAGCACGGTTAGCTACAGCTGTAGCGATGTATGTTACAACATCGTCCAATGACATCTCCTTAGCCTCTACCTCCTCAGAAATCAAGCAGATGTTTGGCTGAGTCTGGAGAGCGCACTCAAGAGCGATGTGAGAAGCTGAACGACCCATCAACTTGATGAAGTGCCAGTACTTGCGTGCAGAGTTACAGTCGCGCTCGATGTTACCGATGAGCTCAGAGTAAGTCTTGCAGGCTGTATCGAAACCGAAAGAAGTCTCGATCTGCTCGTTCTTCAAGTCACCGTCGATAGTCTTAGGGCAACCGATTACCTGAACGCCATACTTCTTGGCAGCATAGTACTCAGCGAGAACGCAAGCGTTGGTGTTAGAGTCGTCACCACCGATGATAACGAGCGCCTTGATGCCGAGTTCACGGAGGATCTCGATACCCTTTTCAAACTGGTCTTCCTTCTCCAGCTTGGTACGGCCAGAACCGATGATATCGAAACCACCAGTGTTGCGGTACTCGTCCATGATCTCAGAAGTAATCTCCATGTAGTTGTGATCTACGAGACCACCAGGACCGAGGATGAAGCCATAGAGCTTGTTAGCTGGGTTGAGAGACTTCACGCCGTCGAAGAGACCAGAGATAACGTTGTGACCGCCAGGAGCCTGACCGCCAGAGAGGATAACACCTACGTTGAAAGCAGGGAGTTCCTTAGCCTCGCCAGCCTCGAAAGTAATGACAGGCATTCCGTAAGTGTTAGGGAACAACGCCTTGATTTCATCCTGGTTACCTACTGACTGTGTTGCCTCACCTTCAACAGCCTTTACAGGACCCTGAAGAGCCTTTGGCAACTTTGGCTGATAAGCCGCTCTTGCTATCTGCAATGCACTTTTTTCCATAATTCCTTTTTATATTTTAATTAGTTGAAACTTCAAAAACACTGCAAATTTAAGGTTTTTCTACGAGATACGGAAAGAAAAATGCTAAAAATGAGTTAATATCGATATTTTTTTTGATTTTCTATTGCTTTTCCAAAGAAAATGATTATCTTTGAGCCAATGTTTTTAACCAATTATTAATTTAGAAATAAGAATTATGGCTAACAAAAGAGATTTAAAACGCACTATCAACTACATCACCAGCGAGCTTTTCGCTGAGACTGTAGCAGCGTCTTTGTACAACGGCACACAGCAGGCCGACGTTGATGGAATCCTTTCTTCCATCGTCATGGTGAACGACGATTTCATCAAGAGAGTGTCTCATCCTGAGCCGGGCATCAAGGCGGGTGATTACTACAAGAACCTGACCAAGGACTTCAACAAGCAGGTGAGCGAGATTATCGACCAGATTGCTACCTTGGGATAAAGAGGATTGCTGAGCCTGGGATAACAGGATTTTAGCAGATACACCTATTTATATATATAGAACAAACGATAAGGAATGATAAAAGACATTTGTCAGTGGGTATTATACAAACACTTGGGATGGAAGAAGGATATAACCGTAGGCCATCCCAAGAAGTTCATCATTTGCCTGGCTCCCCACACCAGCAACTGGGATTTCATCATAGGCCTGCTCTTCTCCAGAGCTGAGGGCATCAAGAGCAACTTTCTGATGAAGAAGGAGTGGTTCTTCTGGCCGCTGGGTCCCATCTTCAGGAAGCTGGGCGGTGTGCCGGTGTGGAGAAGCAAGCATACGAGCATGACCGACAATCTTGCCGAGACTGCCCGCAAGCGAGATACCTTCGGCCTCTGCATCACGCCAGAGGGCACCCGTTCGCTCAATCCGGAATGGAAGAAGGGTTTCTACTTCATTGCCCTGAAGGCTGGCATCCCTATCCTCCTCTACGGTGTGGATTACGAGAAGAAGCTCATCCAGTGTACCAAGGTCATCATCCCTTCGGGAGATGTGGAGAAGGACATGAAGGAAATCAAGCTCTACTTCAAGGATTTCAAAGGAAAGAAACCCGAGAAGTTCACAATTGGAAATATCGACTGATGAAATTTGATTTAGGAAAGTGGAACAAAACAGAATTATAAAATATTGTCTGATAAGCAGTTTGCTTATTCCGGCTGGAGCAGGAATCCAGGCTGATGCCGCTGCCAAAGCATCGCCAAGCATGGCGAAGACTGCCGCTGCAAAGGCTGCCGCCAAAAATGCAAACCGATATGACGAGGGCAACAGCAACGCTTGGGAAGACATCGAATACGATGACGACCCATGGGTGTTCAACAGCTCCCGCCCCTACTTCGTGACTGCCGGTTTGCAAAACCGACACCTCTCATTGTGGGCTTCTCACGGACGATATTGGGATGCGGAGCGCGGATGGAAATGGCAGCGCCCCAACCTGTTCTGCACCAACGAAGACCTCTTTACGCAGACCATCGTGGTGCCCTATCTCATCCCCATGCTCCAGAATGCAGGAGCCATCGTCTTCACACCTCGTGAACGCGACTGGCAGCAACAGGAAATCATCGTCGACAACAACGACAGAAGATCCATCTCTTACATCGAAGTGGATAACTCCAAGAAATGGAAGGATTGCGACTCCCTGGGATTCGCCAACGCCAAAACCCTGTATAGCGATGGAGAAAACCCATTCACCATGGGTACAGTAAGACAAGCCAAAGCCACTAAGAAAAAGAAGAAATATAGCCTCGTCAGCTACCAGCCTAAATTCAAGGAGGCTGGTAAATATGCCGTATACGTAAGCTATCAGACCCTGCCGAAGAGCGTGCCCGACGCCAAATACATCGTGTACCACAAGGGACAGGCCACCGAGTTTACCGTGAACCAGCGAATGGGTGGCGGAACCTGGGTGTATCTGGGAACCTTCGACTTCGACAAGGGATGCAACGAGTTCAACCGGGTGGTGTGCACCAACCAGGCTTCCAAAAGAGGCGTTGTCACCACCGATGCCGTACGATTCGGCGGAGGCATGGGCAACATAGAGCGCGGCGGCAACGTGAGCGGACTGCCACGATGCCTGGAGGGAGCCAGATACTACGCCCAGTGGGCAGGCGCTCCCTACAAGGTCTATGGCGGCAGACAAGGCAAGAACGACTATGCTGACGACATCAACACCCGTTCACTGATGACCAACTGGCTGGGCGGAGGCAGCGTATACATGCCTGCCCTCAGCGGAAAGAAGGTGCCGATAGAACTCTCGCTCGCCCTGCACAGCGACGCAGGCTTCAACCCCGACGGCAAATCTACCTGGGGCGCACTCGCCATCTGCACCACCGATTTCAACGACGGGATGCTCAATAGCGGAGTTTCGAGATTCACTTCAAAGGATTTCGCCAAAGCATTGCGTGACAATCTAGTAGAAGACATGAGTCAAACCTTTGGTGCATTCGGCAAGCGATACCTCTGGGACCGCAACTATTCTGAGACCCGACTGCCCGAAGTGCCATCGGCTATCCTCGAAATGCTCTCTCACCAAAGCTTCCCGGATATGCGCATCGCCCAGGATCCGATGGGCAAGTTTACCATCGCCCGCTCCATCTACAAGACCATCCTGAGATTCGTGAGCAGCAACCACGGCGAGGATTATGTGGTGCAGCCTCTGGCGCCCAACCACTTCAGCGTGGAGATAGATGAGTTCGGATACGCCAAACTCACCTGGAGCCCGCAACTGGATAAGCTGGAGCCTAGCGCCAAGCCTACCCGCTACATCGTTTACAAGGCAGAGGGCAACGGCGGATTCGACAACGGAACCCTGGTGCGTTCGCCACAGCACTTCGTGAAGCTGGAGCCGGGAAAGCTCTACAACTTCCGTGTGGCAGCCGTAAACCAGGGTGGCGAGAGTTTCCCATCAGAAACCCTCTCGGCCCTCTACAATCCATCAGCCTCGCAAAAGGTATTGGTGGTCAACAATTTCCATCGTCTGGCTTCGCCACAGGTGGTGGATAACGACACCTTCCAGGGCTTCGACTTCGACAAGGATCCAGGCGTAAGCTACGGTCTCACGGCAGGCTGGAGCGGCAAGCAGCTGATGTTCGACATCAACAAGATGGGCCTGGAAACCACCAGCGGACTGGGCTATTGCGGCAACGAGATGGTAGGTCAGTTTGTGGCAGGCAACGACTTCAACTACACCGAGGAACATGCCCGTGCCATCGCATCGAGTAACAAATACAGCATCGCCAGCTGTTCGAGCGAAGCCATCGCATCGGGCAAGGTGAAGATGACCGACTATCAGGTGGTAGACCTCATCAACGGACTGGAGCGCAACGATGGCTACACCCATCAGTACTTCAAGACCTTCACCCCAACCCTGCAGAAGCGCATCAGATATTACGCCCTGAACGGAGGCAGACTGCTGGTAAGCGGTTCCTACAACGGCAGCGACATGCAGACGGAAGAGGAACAGGAGTTCATGAGCGACATCCTGAAGGTGCATTACGAGCCTACGGGCACGAAATTCATCGTTCAGGACATCAACCCCGAGGATTCCACCATCACCGAGCGAGACAGCATCGTGGGCACCGACCCTATCATCGAGGGGCTGGGCAAGGAATTCAGCTATTACAACCAGTTGAACGCCCGCCACTATGCCGCCACGCATCCCGAGATTCTCAAGCCGGTGGGCAGCACCGCCTTCTGTGCCATGCGATACCTATCGGGCACCAGTGCGGCTGTGGCCTACAAGAGCAGCAGCTACCGCACCTTCACCATGGGCATCCCGCTGGAGTGCATCAGCGATGAGAAGACCCGCCACAGCATCATGCTGGGTATCCTCAATTTCCTGACGGAATAATTTAAAATTAATAATTATATGTATAAGATTCAAGCAAACCAGTCTGGCACACGCTCTATCGAAGTGAGCGACCAGCATTTAGAGACTATTGACAAGTATCAGTTGCTCCGCAACCTCGTAGATAGCAATGGCATCGTTGACGAGGAAGTGCTCGACAAGTTGAAGTTCAATGTACGCTCGCTCCTGGAGAGCAGCGACATCAAGGACAAGGAATTGCTCGACCTCTGCCTCGACGTGATCTACAACCAGAACATGAAGGCTTTGGGACTCCACAACCTCGTATTGCTCTACGTAGATTGGAAGGAGAAGAAGGATGCGCAGGAAGCTGCTGATGCAGAGCCAGATGCAGTAAATGATTAAAGTATTTTGAATGGAATATAAGTTAACAGATTTCCTCCCTACAACCAAGAAGGAGTGCGAGCTCAGGGGATGGGACGAACTGGATGTAATCCTCTTCTCGGGTGATGCCTACGTAGACCACCCATCCTTCGGAGCAGCCATCCTGGGACGAATACTGGAGGCGAACGGCTATCGCGTAGCCATCGTGCCCCAGCCCGACTGGCATGGCGACTTCCGTGACTTCAAGAAGCTCGGTCGCCCTCGCCTCTTCTTCGGCGTATCGCCGGGAGCCATGGACTCGATGGTAAACCGCTACACGGCAAACCGCCGTATGCGCAGCGAGGATGCCTTCAGTCCTGACTCCCGCCACGACATGCGCCCCGACTATCCGTCTATCGTCTATACCCAGATACTGAAGAAACTCTATCCCGACGTACCTGTGGCACTGGGCGGTATCGAGGCGTCGTTGCGCCGCATCAGCCACTACGACTACTGGAAGGATGAACTGCGCAAGTGCATCCTCTGCGATTCGGGTGCCGACCTCATCCTCTACGGCATGGGCGAACGCTCTATCGTGGAACTTGCCAACGCCTTCGCCGAAGGCAAGACCATGGACCAGATTCACGAGATGCCGCAGGTGGCCTTCTACTGCAAGGAGAAGGACATCCCGGGCGGATTCAAGGACGATGACATCATCCTGCACAGTCATGAGGAGTGCCTTCACAACAAGAAGGGTCAGGCTGAGAACGTGCGCCATCTGGAAGAGGAAGCCAACAAGATGCATGCCCAGCGCATGATACAGGAGACCGACGGCAAGTATGTGGTGGTGAATCCACCATTCCCGCTGATGACAACAGAGGAACTGGATGCCGCTTTCGACCTGCCCTACACCCGTCTGCCTCATCCTAAGTACAAGGGCAAGACCATTCCGGCTTACGAGATGATCAAGTTCTCCGTGAACCTGCATCGCGGCTGCTTTGGCGGCTGTTCATTCTGTACCATTTCGGCACATCAGGGAAAGTTCGTGGTTTGCCGAAGCAAGGAAAGCATCTTGAAAGAGGTAAAGAAAATCATAGAAATGCCTGATTTCAAGGGCTATCTGAGCGACCTGGGCGGTCCTTCGGCTAATATGTACGGTATGCATGGCAAGAACCAGAAGGCGTGCGAGGTGTGCAAGCGTCCATCGTGCGTGAACCCGCAGATTTGTCCGAACCTCAATACCGACCACAGCAAGCTGCTGGAGATTTACCATGCCGTGGATGCCCTGCCGGGAATCAAGAAGAGCTTCATCGGTAGTGGTGTTCGCTACGACCTGCTGTTGCACAAGAGCAAGGACGAGAAGGTGAACCAGGCGGCAAGGGAATACACCCGCGAGCTGATTACCAAGCATGTGAGCGGCAGACTGAAGGTGGCGCCGGAGCATACCAGTCCTGAGGTCTTGAAGTTCATGCGCAAGCCATCGTTCGATCTGTTCTACGAATTCAAGCGCATCTTTGACAAGATCAACAAGGAAGAGGGTCTCAACCAGCAGATCATTCCATACTTCATCAGTTCGCATCCGGGCTGTCATGAAGAGGATATGGCGGAGCTGGCGGTAATCACCAAGGGCTTGGACTTCCATCTGGAGCAGGTTCAGGACTTCACTCCTACCCCAATGACGATTTCCACCGAGACTTGGTACACGGGATACGATCCATACACCCTGGAACCTGTGTTCAGTGCCAAGACGCAGAAGGAGAAGCTTGCCCAGCGCATGTTCTTCTTCTGGTACAAGCCGGAGGAGCGCCGTGCCATAGAGAGCGAGCTTCGCCGCATAGGCAGAACGGATTTGATAGATAAGCTATACGATAAGAAGAGCTTTGGCGGAGGCTTTAAGGGCAAGAACACCCGTTACGACGACAAGGCTATCGGATCTACCTACGATAATCCGGGCGTGGGCAGAGGAGCCAAGGGCAAGCGTGGAGCCGGCAGAAATACAGCGGAGGCAAAAGCCGGAAAAGGCCGTGGCAGAAATGCACAAGACCGCTTTGCGCCAAAGGGATACGGAAACGTGGGTTGCTATGATGAGGAGAAATACCTGAACAATGGGAAATCTCTAAAATCAGGTAAGCCTTCGAATGCCAACATCCGTGATGCCGTGGCAGCAGCCAGAGCCGAACTGAGAAATCAGAAAGAACAGGGTGCCGGCTTCTTCAAGGACAAGAAGAAAAAGAGTTTCAACCCTAATTTCGATGACAACAACCACAACCGCAAGAACCGCTACAACAGCGGCGACAGGAACGAGCGTGGCAGTGGTCGTGGTAACCAGGGAAGAAATGAAGGAAGAGGCAGGAGAAGATAAGATTACATAGAAAAGTTTTCGCTTTTTTATTACCACTATTGCCACGCACTATCTAATCATTTGATTATTAGAGAGATAAGCGTGGCAATAAGTGGCTTTTTATTGCCACGCTATTGCCACAAATACCACGTTTATTACCACGTTACCCCAAAAAACAACAAAAAACAGCATGTTTTCAATCATATTTAGATAGTTTCATGATACTACTTGCAACATGCAACTAACGTTCTGACGATTGCTTTCAACCATCAGGAAAAGTCATTTCAACTATCGAGCAAAGTCACCCGAGGCTTTGCCCAACTTTGCCCAAGGCTTTGGGCACTTGTGCCCGAAACTATCGGTTAATAGTGCTCATGTTCTCGGGCATCCGTGCTCATGTACGAGGGCATAAATCCTCATGTACGTGGGCACAAGCTCAGTATGTGGTTTAACGATTTTGGTTGACCACTTTTTATCTTATTTATAAGACGAGTTGACTCGGTTAATACTTATTTATAAAACCAGTTGACTAGTTAAAACTTAGTCATATTTTTTGTTGACTAGTTTTTCTCTTAGTCATATTTTTTGTTGCCACTCATGTTTCATGTAAAAACATGTTGGGGGATAATCCTGAGCGTAGCTTCCTTGGTAAGTTTGGGTTGGGCTCGATGCCCAACTCAAACTTTATACGTTGGTGGCTTAAACCATCACGTAGTTCCTTGGTGGGTGCAAAGATACTAATTTTCTTTTATTTTACCTTAGCTTTTATTGCTTTTTCTCTATAGCTTACCCATTTTTTGTTGATTTCACCCATCTTTTTAGCTGCTTCACGTGGAGTTAGTCTATGTTGACACCTTCTTACTACCATCAACTGGAAAAGTAGGTACTACTAACCAATATTTATTGTAGATGTCGAGTTTCTTAGCTCTTGACATTTTCTCCCACAAAGTACGAAATGTATTAAACTCTATCATTATGCTTATTTTTGAAGATTATTATCAGACTTGTTATACTTGTCCTTGAATAGCTCATACAAACACCTGAAAATTATAATTACCACGATTGTACCATAAATGAAGCCACCAGCTTTCCAAACTCCTAATGGAGTCCCTATTATATCAGTTGACCAATCTGTTCCGGAACCTGTGTCAAAGTTGAATATAATGCCAAGGAATGCGTATGCGGCATTGATTAGGCAATACCCGATGAACGTAATGAGGCTCCATGCTGCGAATAAAAGAAGCTTAAGAGCATAGGCTATTATTCCGAAGAAGAAAAAAAGAGATAAAAAAGCCGAGCATAATTCGAAATTCAATGCAATTCTTGCTGCAGTACAACAGTAAGACGATTACTCATGCCCATAGAGGTGCTACTATGGGTGCTGAGTAGTTACCATCTGTTTTGTTGCCCGCGAATTCAACATCTTTTACGTAATAATTGGCTGAACACACTTTGGGCTTGTTGGTATCAGAAAATCTAAGTTTGACTTAATATAGCATATATTCTGTTTTGTTCTTCTGATAATATATTTTGGATACATTCTTTTAAGTTCTCTTTTAAGGAAGAATCCCCAAGAGTTTCAAGCAACCTTTCTTTAATGATATCAGAAGCCTCTTCTTCAATATTCTCATAGTTGCCATGAGATTTAATTATCTCACTTATTGATTTCTGAGGTGTAAATCCAGGGATTTTATTGATAACCATTTCTTTTTGCTGCTTATCATAAATTTCCCAATATTTCAGCTGCTCTTCAATATAGTCTTTTTTTTCAGCTTTGTTTTGAGGTAAATCTTGCATTAAGTCCAAAAAAGAGGTAAAATCATCAAGGATAAGGCCATAGCTATTATATATTTTATTATAAATCAAATTGAATTTATTTACAGAATTCGATTTTGGCATTAAATCAAGTAAAAGTGTTGCCTTGAATCCTTTTTCATCTATATCAAGTGTTAAATGTTTTAATCTCATACGCTCTTCTTCACCAAAATGACCGTCAATAAATTTGGATGCAATATTGGTAATTTCGATATAGTCGAATGATGCTTGAAAATCAACTAACGCTGTACGTAAGTCTCGGAGCTTGTCCAGTTCTTGATTGTATTTTATTACAGAAAGTTGAAGATTTCGGTTTGCGATGTTTTCAATATGATTTTGCTGGTTTTGTTTATAGAGTATGTATAGGGCAATCGCTGAAGATAACAAAGCCCCTATATAACTACCCCAAAAGTCAAGCCATGAAGAGCTGTCTCCTGTAATTGGAAACAGCATTGGTAGTACCATTAGTGTATTGATAATCAAAGGAGTGACTATGATTAACAACAATTGAAAAAAGTATTTTTTTATGTATTTCAAACAGCTTTTCATCTTAAAGTAAATAATATTTGTTTATTGAACACTTTTTATTTTTTGCAATACTCCTTAAACTCTTTCCTCGTTATAGCAATTCCTTTGGATGCGTTGCTATCAAGTCCATAGACAAAAGGAGAAGATAGCTGAGTATATTTTCCCAACTTCAAGCAAATGCGGATAGGCTTGTCATACCCTCCATATTTCAGGGCTGCACCTTTTGCTTCCGCTTTCTCTTTCACCAGCACTTCACTCATATCCTTTGCTTCTACAGCGAGCACTTGATAATATCCTTTTACCAAATGGTTATCCACAGGAGCAAAGTATTTTATTTTCTGGAAATCCACTCCTGAAAGGATGGATTTATAGCCAGAAAAGAATATTTTGCTTTGACCATTCAGTACCAGTTCCTTGGCGGCATTTACATGACCATCTACTGACGCAATGTAGAAAGTACCCTTTTGTACAGGCTCGTCCGAGTATTCCAAGCCTTTCTGAGGAATGCTATCTTCCAATAATCGCTCTCTTCCGTTGTTATTCTCAAGCCAATGGCGAATCTGCTGGCGCAAGGCTTGCTCTGAACTGTTGGAATCTATGATGATGCTTCCGTCATTGCTGTGTCGCTCTTGGTCTGGACGCAAAGGGAAAGCACCGATGCCAATCAAGCGGTTCGACTGCTGATAGTAATAGTCACCATTTTCTGCGTCAAGAGCTTCCATTGGTATGCGACCAGGGAACAGTACATAACCTGCTATGATTTCCTTTTTCAAGTGCTCGTGGTCATGTCCTTCCTCAGTGTAGTATATCGCATCACGATAGCGGTGCATTTGGTCGATGGCATCTGCTGGTGGCACATCATAACGGCTGTCGTATCTGCTGCCGTTTTCGTCCGTGTCAGCAATTCGGTATTTCGCATCAAACAGATAGGTGAACTTCATATTACCTTCTTCCTGCTTACTCAATCTCAGTACAATGTCTGGACGCTGCACCGTGGTCATGGTGTTTGTACCACTGATAGCAGACTGCAACTTACCTTTATGTACTTCGGCATTGTAGCACACACTTGCCAGCTCAATGCCTGCTTGGTTGATGAAACTCACCGAGCCACCATACACAAGCTGCGGAATAAAGTCGTTGGTAATGTCCCTGCCGTTCACCTTAGACTTGGCTTCCTTTCCTAATTTCTTCATGACATCTTGAACAATGTTCTTCACTTTGATAAAGCACCATATCTCATATAGGTCGCAAATGTCCTTCACTTCCAGTTTGCGCATGCCATCCTCTAATTCGTAGCCCTGTTGCAGTTCCACCCATTTCTCCATAATGGTTTTGTATCCCAGGGCTTGCTTCATTACAAGGTTGTCTTGTGTAAACCCCTTGAATTGTCCGATACCACGGAAAAATGCATTGTTGGAGAGTTCCATCAGTTCATTTTCCATATCGCAGAGCGAAGTGTCTATGCGCTTCGGGTCGTCAAGGTGCATTGCGGTCATGATGTGTTCTTTCACCACGGCAAAACGGCATGTCATTTCCCGAATAGCATATTTCAAGAAACGATTCTCTATTGTGTCGTGGCTCAGCGTAAGTTCCTCAGTTCGGTACAGATGGGCTGGATTGTCCTTGTGCATCTGATATTCGCTTTCCAGTTCTCTTGGAATATATGCCATGCGCTCCGCTCTCTCATACTTGGCTACGGAGCGCAATCGTCTTTTGGGGCGGTCTATAATCTGACGTGCCGCCGTCATAATGTCAGCATAGCACGATTTGAAAATCTGCCACCATATTAACGGATTGTTTTCGCCTGCGCCTTGACGCATGCTGAGATAGGTGTCCTTCAGAAACGATGTACTCAGCATAGCATATTCATGTTCTATGTCAGAGATAATCGTCTTCAAGTCGGAGCGGTAGTCAAGTTTGTAGCTCAAAACTTCGGTTATGAACTTCAGTTCCTTCGTCTGTTCTTCTCCTTTTACCCTGTAGGTGATGCAAAAGTCGGTCATGCCTACTTGGTTGTGGAAGTTCAGCGAACCATAGAGTTCATCGCCTGTACTGATGATGGTGCTTTTATCTTTGCCATCGGTGCGCAGATGATCGTTGATGGCAAGCGACAAATTCTGCAAGTCCTTTCCTTTACTACGCACAATAAGCGGATATTCCGTATTCTCAAAGAACACGGCTTCATGGCGAATGTCATTTCCTTCCTGTGCGTTTCCGTCAAAAGAGAACTTGACATTCTGAATTTCTGATGTGTAGCGGCACAACAACTTTGCGGCACTGTCTTGATTGTCAGTGTCGATACATAGGTTGCGGACTGTCTCAACTATTCTCCGCTCGTGATTAGGACATGAGAACCTTACCAATAAGTCCTCATTTGTCACTTCAAAGTTGAATACGTTTGCCATACTTTTTGGGTGTATGAATGTTTAGTTCCAGAAAGAAACGAAATGGTCACGTTTCAGTTGACTGAGCATGCTGTCTATCTTCTTTATGGACTGCAACTCTTTCTTCTTCTGCTGCTCTGTGAAATTCATTTCCTCTCCACTCTCAGTTGCCGTTTCTTCGGTAACATTACTCTCTAGATCGGCATTATCCGATTCGCCCAACATTTGTGCGATGATATTCCGCAATGCTGTGAGTATGTTCAAGTCGCCATATTGCTTGGCGGCATCTACGTTCACACTGGCATTGGCTATGCGTTCTTTGTCTGCTTCCGAATCGGTAATTTTCAGTTTCGTTTCATCGCCCTCTATGCGTGATAGAATTTTCATCTGCGTAAAGTTGTCAAGCGCAGTTATGCGGTCGGTCTGCCCAAACTCATGTGATGCTTGTAGATATATCAATGCTTCGTTGGCTGCCCGATAGCCAAGCTTGAATGGAGTGCCTTCAAGCAGAGCGTTAACTCGTTTCAGATAGTTTATGGCAAACTGGGCATCCTCGCCAAGTACTTCAATGATTTCCTTTGCTTCGATATGGCGATCTACAAGCAGAGTGTTCAAGTCCGTATCACTATTTTCCTCAAATGCCTTTACAATGGCTTTGAGGTCATCATCTGTTGTGTCCGTCAAGAAACTGTCGTAGTTCACCTCGTTCATTTCTACCGACATGGCTCTGTCAAGCACTTTGCGTGAGAAGGAGAAAGTTGTCTCGTCCATGTTTACCGTGCCTATCACTATAAGGTTCTTTGGCAAGGTCAGTCCTTTTGTTTCAAGATGGTCAACGATCTTTCCCAAGAAAGAATTTTTATCAGCAGCCGTGAAGTTCGGGAACAACGTGTTTACCATCATTTTTGTGACATCTTCTCCAAAGGAGTTGAATGGCTTGATAACGGGGTCGGTCATGTATTCTTTGTTCTCAAAGCTACGACTTTCAATAGCACTCAAAAACTCTGCAAAGTATTCCTCCACAGGAGCGAGGTTCATCTCGTCAAGACACAGGAAAAAAGGCACTTTGGGATGCTGCCATGCTTTGACGATAAATTCTATGAATGGTGTGAATACATAATGCGGACTCGGAATATTCGACAAATATCCGATTACATCCATCGAGTTGTGCCAATTTGGCTTCACTTGTATCAGTTCAAAGTTGGCTGGAGAATGTAACGTCCAACGGTCATTGGCAAAATAATTGCCAGTATATCCATTTGTCCTTTGCAACTCCTCTGTAACTGTGGCCTGTGCCAATTTACGCACAATGCGGCTTTTGCCAGTACCGCTGATGCCGGCAAGGAGCATGAATGGTTTGGTGCGAAGGGCGGTGAGATAGGAAGAAATATGAGATGAATTCAGTGAAGAAGTAATAATATTTTTTGAATGCTTCATTTTAGGCAAAACTATATCTTCCGTAATGAACTTGTCCACATTAAATATAGGTAAACTACCTATAATTTTTCCATATTTCTCTAATACTGCCTGCGGAACAATATACTCATGCGATACTTCTTCAAAAAGACCGACATCCTTCAAGAAACTTATAGGTTTCCAATCTTTGTACTTGTTGCAACTCGGTTCTATCTCATTAGCATCAATCTGATAATTTCTTTCTTTTATGTCTTGTACTACTTGTGTATAAGAATATCCATGGTTTTGAATCTTTTGAATAAGATAGACATAAATCAAAGAGGTCAATTTCCCTAAATCGATGCAAGCACGTAATGCCAAACAAGGAACTTCGACATCAGAGTCACTATCAGGAATACCATTATTATTTCGTCCAAAGACAGTCTGTTTTAAAGATTGTAAAATAATCTGCACCATGCCGTCTGCATCATCATTCATCCAAACATGATAGAAGTTTTTGCCGAGGTCTGTTATCTTTCTTCGGCTCATGCTACTATTATCTTCCCAACAGATAAAACCATAATAGGTTAGAATTTGCATCTTTTTAGTATAACTCTGTGGTTCTTTGTCCCCAGTGTCAAGTTCTGCCTTTTGTAACTCTTTTCGTGCTTGCTCTATATATGCAGAGTTTTCCAACCAGTCATTAGCTTGGTAATAAATACCAAGAACAACCTTTAGTGTTGCAGAATCAACACTATGCTTAGGAGTTTTCAGATTCATATCTCTATCCATTGCTATTATAATTTACAGATTAATGATTGCATAATTTCTTTTACAAGTTTAGATGGGATGCCCTCACCTATAACTTTTCTTATAAATGATTCTGATGCCCAATCAGGAATAGCCCAATCGTTTGGCAACGAGGAAACTATTAACAGTTCATAAATACTCAAAACTCTTGGGTCTGAATATAAAATTTCACCGTTCAGCTCAAAAGGACGACCTGGATGCACGCAAGCCAGAGACGAGATAACCCCATTGTTCTGTGTAATGGTTCTTGCAGGTTTGTCCCAATACATTCTGCGATAATGGTTATGATGAGCCACCACATGAGTACCATTTGCTTTTTGTGGATAATAAACAGGATTGTAAATTGCAGATTTTCCTGTAGGAGTATGAAGCATCCACTCTACTTGTTTCCAAGAATGCTTTGGAGGATAATGCCATTTTGAAACTTCAAGTCCTTTGGCACGTTTAATTTCATAACTTGGGAATTTTTCCATTGTAAAGTCCAAACCTTCTCGCAACAAAGGGTCTAAGCTTGGCAAATCTCCGATAGCTTCCTGTAATGTTATATGTGGTTGAGCATTTGGAAAGTTCCAAGTTAAATCTATGTCATTGCGAACAAGTAAGAAAATGTTTCTTTCTCGCATTTGTGGTACTCCATGATCCATTGCCTTAACCAATGTTTCATCATTAAAATGATAGTCTGCCAAGACACTATGTAGATACTTTGGTATCAACATTGTTTCCCCATTTACCACAATCTTTGTTCGCAAGATTGTTGGTACGTTCTCTATAAAAACGAACTTAGGCTTTACTCTTAGAACTACATCTACAGCATAATATATCAGTTGGTTTCTTTCATCAAATTCGGCTCTATTTCCTGCCATACTCATTCCTTGACAGGGTGGAGTTGCCAAGATGAAATCGACTTCTTTATTTATAGCCTCATCTACTATTTTTGTTCGTAGTTCATCATTAGTTATGTCCCCAACAATCATATGACTACCTTGATAAATGTCAGAATAGAAGCGTGCTCTATCTTCAATAAGCTCATTTGCTATAAGTATATCAACACCTACTTCTTGCAAATATGCTTCTGCAATACCAACATTTGCAAACAAGGACAAGCCTCTTAGTCTTTTATTTATTTTCATTATCGAATCATACTAAATAATTGTTTTACAAATAGAGGAGGAATGCCTTCTCCTATTATTCTTCGCAAAAAAGCCTCTTGAGTATCCGAAGGAATAGGCCAATCATCTGGCAAACTCATAATCTTCATTAATTCGTAAAGCGTCAATGCTCTTGCATCTGAGTAAAGCGTTCTGCCTTTTTCATCTTTTCCAATTGGTCTTCCTGGGTGTACGTTATTTTGGGAAGATATTTTGCGGTTATCCATTGTTACCGTATATGCAGGAGTGTCCCAATTCTGTCGTCTATAAGTATTATGGTAACCCTTTACAAAATCACCGTTAGCTTTTATAGGCTTAAACTCTTCATTGTCAAAGGCTGTACAACCAGTTGGAGTATATCTCATAGCTTGTACTTGGCGGAAAATATGCGTGGGAGGTACATTCCATTTTGAGATACTTAGAGCGACTTTTCGCCGTTCTTCATATTTAGGAAAGAGTTTGTGGAAACTTATGGAATCCAAATCTTTTACATAAGGGTCTATTTGAGGAATATCCCCAATAACTTCCCGCATAGTTACCTTTTTGTTATGTTTGTTAGGAAGTTGCCATATTGGTTGGTCTCGCCTTGACAATAAGACTATTGCACGTTCTCTCGTCTGTGGAACTCCATAATCATCAGTGTTTATTACATTAAACGAAATGTGGTAATGAGCCGAAAGCTTATCTGAAATAATATCGGTTATCAACTTAATTTCACCATTATAAACGATGCTAGTTTTGAGATAACCTGGTACATTTTCAAGAATAGCATATCTTGGAAACAAATCAGAAATTGCATGAAGAGCAGGAATCGTCAAGCTATTCCTTTCGTCATCTTCTATTTGTTGTCCCGCTGTGCTTATACCTTGGCAAGGTGGTGTTGCCATCACGACATCCACTTGATTTTCAAAACAACAGTCTACTACTTGACGATAGATAGCATCATCAAGGATATCACCGCAAATCATTTTTGAATGGGGATAAATTCGTTGGTATAGCTCTGCACGCCTTTTAATCAATTCGTTGGCAACAACAACTTCCACCCCATCTATCTCATTTAATCTTGCTTCTGCAACACCAATATTTGCGAACAACGATAGAATACGTATTTTTCTTTCGATTCCCATTTTATTATAACACCTCTTTTTCCTCATCAAACGCTTTTATCACGTCAGCAAGGACTTTCTATAATTTTTCTTTCGGTACTATCAGCAGATAATCCGCCTTTCCGATAGGCTTTCCCATATCAAGTGCGAATTCCACCTAAACTCTATTCAACCTTCTTTCTTCTTTGGCAATTTGCTTGAAGTCTTTTCTATTTTCTTCTCGTTGCTTGCCACTCTGCGTTCCACTTTCTTGATGTCCTCAGCAGGAGGAAGGTTTTCGGGTTTTATGCCTCGTTGCCCCAGCATCTGCCTTACGCTTACATTGTTCTGAATGTGTTCGGCAGTAATGCTCGGTTCGCCATAAAGGTCTTTCTGCTCCACATTGTAGTTTGTCATTTCTGTTGCGAGATTCTTGGCTGCAATGGTCAGCGTAGGAAGAAAATCTGCCAACGGGCGTGTTGACTTGATGCCAAGACGATGTTTCATGTCTTCTGTGGTATGTCCACCAAACAAAGCCGTGTCGCCTTTTGAACGTATACGACCAAATCCACGGTCATCAACACCACGCTCATAAATATTGCGAGACAATTGCTTCTCTGAAGCACGCAACCGATCGCGTGTTTCCAAACGTGACACTTGTTGCAAATGCTCGGCTATAAGTTCAGCTCGCCTAGTCTGTAATGCAAAATAACCTTGTGCAAAGGCTATTTCTTCTTTCTTAGGATCACCATTCTGAGCTATGAGATAACAAGCAAAGCGAGTGAGCATATAGTCCTTGACTTCACGTTTAGCACCTTTTGCCAAACTTATCATTTTCGTGACCTCACGAAAATGATCATCCACGTTGATATTCTGCGACTTACATGATTCCACTGCTCTACCTATAGCTATAGTGAAATTCTCCCAACGTGCATAGCCAAGAACTGACTGAAGCTCGCGTGCAAACCAAACTTCAACCTTTTCTTTGCCATTATCGCTCTCAATGTAATGCGTTATCTCGTTGAAAGCGGATGTCTGCAGATTTATTCTTTGAATGTCCATGTTCTAATATTTCTTTGTTTACTTTTTCCTCACTAAATGCCTTTATCTCATCAGCAAGGACTTTCTGTAATTTCTCTTTCGGTACTATCAACTGATAATCCGCCACTCCGATAGGTTTTCCCATATCTTCAAGAGCGAGTTCCACCTCTACATATTCAGATGGCGAATTTGAATACAAAGGTAATAATAATACATCACAATTCCGCATAAACACAGTAATTTTTACGTTTATTTAGCAACTTGATGAGCAACAGAGTACATTGACCTTTACTATATATGTCGATACCTTCTTATTACCATCAACTGGAAAAGTAGACACTATCAATCAATATTTCGCTGATTCGGAGATTGTGGACGCAGTGCGACCACAATCTATTTCAAGCAATTATACCAATATTCCCCTGATTAGGAGATTTTGCACGCGTGCGTGCAAAATCTTACTTGGTTCAATATTCAAATTGTGAACGCATGCGTTCACAAAATCGCCGTTTATCCCGAACATGAGATAAACGGCGATTTTTAAATTAATATTGTCTCAACGCCCCGAGCAACTCGGCATTCTCTGTCTTGTTACCAATGGTGATTCTCAGGCAGTTGCCACAAAGCTGAACCTTGTTGCGGTTTCTTACGATGATGCCCTGTGCCACCAGATAATCGTAGATGGCCTGCGCATCCGTCACCTGAACCAGGAAGAAGTTGGCATCCGTAGGATGAATCTTCACGGTGATAGGCAAATCCAGGAAGGCAGTCATCACCTTAGAACGCTCCTGCAGAATGTTCTTTACCCACTCATCCTTCTTCAGCGGAGCCTTCAAAACCTCGAGCGCCTGCTGCTGGGTAAGCAGATTCACATTATAAGGATACTTCACCTTATTGAAGATATCAATAATCTCCTTGCTCGCATACGCCATACCCAGACGCAATGCCGCACACCCCCACGCCTTGCTCATCGTATTGAGCACAATCATGTTAGGGAAATGCTTCAGTACACCACGGAAGGTTCGCTCGGTAGAGAAATCGCTGTAAGCCTCATCTACCACCACGATGCCATCGAACAAACGGAGCACCTCTACTATCGCCTCGCGATTGATATGATTGCCCGTTGGATTGTTAGGACTGCAGAACCAAACCACTTTGGTGTTCTCGTCACAGGCATCGATGATCTTCTCGGCAGAAATCTGATAGTTCTCGTCGAGCAAAACTGAACGATACTCCACGTCGTTCACATCAGCACACACCTCATACATTCCGTATGTAGGCGCAATAGCTACCACATTGTCCTTGCCCGGACGGCAGAACACACGGTAAACCAGGTCGATGGCCTCATCCGAACCGTTGCCCAGGAAGATCTGGTCTTCCGGAACCCCCTTAATCTTGCTCACCTGCTTCTTCAGTTCCAGCTGCAGCGGATCAGGGTATCGGTTGTATGGGTCATTGTATGGATTCTCGTTGGCATCGAGGAAGACGCGGGCATTTCTGCCAGCAAATTCCGTGCGAGCGCAACTGTATGGTGCCAAGTTCCAGATGTTTTCTCGGCACAAGTCTTTTAAATCTTTCATTCTTTTAAATTATTTTAGGCTATTAACTCTCAATCTCATGGCATTGGCATGCGCCTCCAACTGCTCGTTCTCCGCCATCGTCACCACAGCATCGCCTATGTTACGAATACCTTCTTCCGTGAGATGCTGGAAGGTGATTTTACGATTATAACTGTCGAGGTTCACGCCATTATATGCCAAGGCATAGCCATGGGTCGGAAGGGTGTGGTTGGTACCGCTGGCATAGTCGCCGGCACTCTCGCACGCATAGTTGCCCAGGAACACGCTGCCCGCATTCACCACCTTCTCGGCAAGCTGCTCATAATCGGCAGTTGCAATGATGAGATGCTCTGGGGCGTAGGTGTTGCAGAGGTCGATGGCCTGCTCTTCGTTCTCAACGAGGATGAACTTGGAGTTGTCCAGTGAAGTCTGCGCCATCTCCTTGCGTGGCAATCGCTCCAACTGCACTTCCACTTCCTTCTTCACTGCTTCCAAAACCTTTTCGGAGGTAGTGATGAAGAACACCTGCGAGTCGAAGCCGTGCTCAGCCTGCGACAGCAAGTCGGCAGCAGCAAACACAGGGTTGGCAGTTTCATCTGCAATGAGACAAACCTCTGATGGTCCAGCCGGCATATCGATAGCCACATCGTGCAGGGAAACCTGCTGTTTTGCCGCCATGACAAACTGGTTGCCCGGTCCGAATATCTTATATACCTTAGGCACGCTCTCCGTTCCGTAAGCCATCGCGCCGATGGCCTGCACGCCGCCCGCCTTGAAAATCTTGCTCACGCCTGCAATCTTAGCCGCCATGAGGATAGCCGGATTCACCTTTCCCTCCTTGTTAGGAGGAGTACAGAGCACGATTTCCTTGCAGCCTGCAATCTTGGCAGGGGTAGCGAGCATCAATACGGTGCTGAAGAGAGGTGCCGTTCCGCCCGGGATATACAATCCCACCTTCTCTATCGCCACGCTCTTCTGCCAACAGGTTACGCCAGCGCAGGTCTCCACCTTGCTGCCCTCAAACTTCTGGCTCTGATGGAATGCGGCAATGTTATGATGGGCGAGGTGCAAAGCGTCTTTCAGTTCTTGAGAAACCAGTTGCTCAGCCTCTTCGATTTCAGCTTCAGTCACAGCCAAAGAATCGAGATGGGCATGATCAAACTTCTCCTCGTAACGCTTCACGGCTTCGTCGCCATGGTTTTTCACATCGTCGAGTACACCTTGTACGGTCGCATTAAGCTGCGAAACATCCAGGTGTGGGCGTTTTACAATCTCGCTCCATTCCTCCTTTGCAGGATACTTTATTACCTTCATTCCAAATTTAATTAATAATTTATAATGGATAATTAAGAACTAGACCTGCGCATAAGCTGGTCGCTACTCCTAATATCTAACTTTCTTACAATATCATCTTCTCGATTGGTGTTACAAGGATGCCCTGTGCACCGAGTTCCTTCAGTTTACCGATGATTTCCCAAAAACGCTTCTCGTCGAGAACGGTGTGTATAGAGCACCACTCCTCGTCGGCCAATGGGATGACGGTAGGACTCTTGATACCAGGCAATACCTGGGTAATCTCCTCTACCTTCGCCTTAGGGGCGTTCATCATCACGTACTTCTTGTCCTGAGCAGAACGTACTGCCTCGAAGCGGAACAGCATCTCGTTCAATATCTGATGCTTCTCCTCATCCATCTTCCAGTTGCCGATGAGCAAAGCCTCGCTCTTCATCACAACCTCCACTTCGGCAAGATTGTTGCTTACCAATGTAGAACCAGAGCTGACGATATCGAAGATACCATCTGCCAGACCGATGCCTGGACTGATTTCCACAGAACCTGTAATGACGTGGATATCGGCATTGATATTGTTCTTCTTCATGAAATTGCGAAGGATGTTAGGGTATGAGGTGGCAATCTTTTTGCCATTGAACCACTGCAATCCTGAATAATCAATCTTCTTAGGGATGGCAAGACTCAGGCGGCACTTGCTGAAGCCCAATCGGTCGATGATCTGGGCATTCTCACCGCGCTCCACGAACTCGTTCTCACCTACGATACCGATGTCGGCTACGCCAGAGGCAACGCTCTGAGGGATATCGTCATCGCGAAGGTAAAGCACTTCGAGAGGAAAATTACTTGCCTGCACCAAGAGGGTGCGCTTTGAGGCGCTGACCTTGATGTCCGCCTCTGCTAAAAGATTCATTGTGTCGTCGAACAAACGACCCTTACTTTGTACTGCTATTCGTAACATATTTCTGTATTTTGTTTGAAAAACATTGCAAAAGTACATAAAATTGTTAGAATATGCAAATAATTTCGTACTTATATTCAATTTTTTAGTACTTTTGCAGTCGCAATGAGGAAAAAGTTATATTTATACGCATTATATTCACTGTTTTTGCTCTCAAGTTGCGCTGATAAGAAACCGCAGCAGGAGCTCACGCCATGGGGTACTCCCGTGGGCGAAGTGGATGGCATCGACGGTTCTGAAGAAGATGGAAACGCCGACGGAGATGGATTGGATAATGCCAACGGAAAGGGCAACCGGCAGCGGGGTTTTTCGCTGGAAGATATCCAGGAGAACGGCGAGCTCATCATGCTCACCGTGAACGGTCCTACCACCTATTATGATTATCACAACCACGGCATGGGTCTGCAATACCTGCTCTGCGAGAAGTTTGCCCAGCAGATTGGCGTATCGCTGAGAGTGGAGGAATGTAAGGATACCACCGAGATGATTCAGAGACTGCAGAAGGGAGAAGGCGATATCATTGCCGTGCCACTGCCCCGCCATATATTAAAAGGTGGAAAGACTCTTCCTGATGGGAATCATGCAGCAGACCTGCAATTCTGCGGCGTTACTCCCGACAGCGGAAAGACGCAGTGGGCGGTGATTGGCGGCAACAAGAGTCTTGCCGATACCCTGAACGGATGGTTCAAGCCGAAGATGATAGCCGAGGTGAAGAAGGAGGAAACCTTCCTGCTCTCTACAGCCAGCATCCGCCGCCACGTGTATTCTCCGTTCCTGAACCGTTCGAAGGGTGTCATCTCGCGCTACGACCATCTCTTCATGAGATACAGCGGAACGGCTCGCATGGACTGGCGCCTGATGGCGGCTCAGTGTTACCAGGAGAGTTGCTTCGATGCGAATGCCAAATCGTGGGCGGGTGCCTGCGGACTGATGCAGATTATGCCATCCACCGCCTCGCACCTGGGCTTACCGATGAGTGCCATCCACGATGCCGAGGCTAATGTGGCTGCGGCTGCGAGATACATGGCAGAACTGCAGGGACACTTCAGCGATGTGGGCGACCCAGGGCAGCGCGTACTCTTCGCCCTTGCTGCCTACAACGGCGGCTTCCATCATATCCGCGATGCGATGGCGCTGACCCGGAAGCACGGCGGCAACTCGCAAAATTGGGGTGATGTAAGGGAATATGTGCTCCGACTGTCGCAACCAGCCTACTATTGTGACCCGGCAGTGAAATACGGTTACATGCGAGGCACCGAGACGGCTGACTATGTGGATAGAATCCGTGCCCGCTGGAGCGAGTACTGCGGTGGAGCCAGCTTCCACGAGAGCTATCATGGTGGCAGCCGTGGCCCGCACATCGGAAGAGGAACCGATTCCTTTCATGGGGCACCGGTGAAATCAAAGAGAAATTATCAGAAGAAATACCATATATAATAATAAAGGCTTCTGCGAATCCGCAGAAGCCTTTATTATTATATATGGTGGGCAATATTTGCCAAACATTTATTTCAACACTTCATCGAGCAAGGTGTAGAATGCAGGATCCTCACCCACGATGGTCTTTACTATCTTGCCGTCAGGACCCACAACAATCTTGGTTGGGAAACCCTGGATAGCATACTTGCTGAGCACATCGCTGCCCTTTGGATTATATACGTGAATCCATGGCAACTGATGCTTCTCAACGGCAGCCTTCCACTTAGCCTCGGTATCATTGCAGTCAACACCCAGGATTTCGAACTTACCCTTATACTTCTCGTAGTACTCCTTCATCTTAGGCATACCCTTGATACACCAGATACACCAGGAACCCCAGAAGTCGAGCACCACGTACTTGCCACGCAAGCTTGAAAGGCTGAATGGCTTGCCATTGATGTCATTCAGAGTGAAGTCAGGAGCCTCTACACCGGAAGCCTGAACCTTGGCAGCCTTTGCCTCAGCCTGAGCCTGCTTCTTGGCATACTCAACAAATGGCTGATAATATCCCTTCATACGGCCGTTTTTCACTGGGTCGGAAAGCAGACCAACCACCTTCTCGATGTTCTCCAATCCATCAACAGCAGAAACCAGAGTGGCGCTAGCCTCATAGTCAGGATGCTGTTTTACAAAATCAATCACCTTATCATTATAGGTATCCTTGGCATCAGGTGCTTTCTGTGCAGCCTCCAGCATCAAGTCAACCTCATGATACTGCTGGTAAAACTTAGTACCCGTTACATCATAACGAGCATTTGCATCTCCCTTCAGTTCAGCCTTCTCGTTAGGCACACAAACCAAAGCGAAAGCCTTACGCTCTTCTCCACGATAAGTCTTTGGGGTAATAAAGGTATAGTTCACAGGCTTCTCCACATTGGTATTGTAAGTAAACTTATCCTTCTTTACCAAGATGGTATCCATCTTCACACCTCTACCTTTATATACCAAAATGGTATCGCTAGAGAAGTTCTTCAATTCTCCCTTCACCTGGAAGTTGCTCTTCTGAGCCATTGCTGCAGTTGATGCAAGCACCAAGGCAGCAGTAAAAATCATTTTCTTCATTATATCTTCTTTTCTCGCTTTATTTAGTATTTTCTATTTCGTATTTTCTATTTTGAATCTAAAGCTTTTAAGCTTCGTATTCCGTGGTATCCTCAATACCAGCCGCAGCCAGTGCTTCCTTGCGCTCCACGCAGGTGCCGCACTTTCCGCAGTGCTTCTCACCACCCTTGTAGCAGCTCCAGGTCTCGGCATAATCAATGCCCAGTTTCTTGCCTATCGCAGCAATCTCGCCCTTGGTGATGTTGGTGTACGGAGCCACCACGCGAACATCCACGAAGGTGCCAGCCTCGGCTGCCTCATCGATGGCCTTGATGAACTCAGGGCGACAATCCGGATAGATGGTGTGGTCGCCGCCATGGTTGGCGATGAGCACCTTCTTCAGGTTGTTGCTCTCGGCAATGCCGATGGCGATGCTGAGCATGATGCCGTTACGGAATGGAACCACGGTAGATTTCATATTGTCGTCGGCATAGTGACCCTCTGGGATGGCATCGGCACCCTCCAGGAGAGAACTCTTGAAATACTGGTGCATGAAGCCCAGGTCGATGGTGATATGCTTGATACCCAGTCGCTCGCAGTGCATCTTGGCGAAAGGAATCTCTCGCTCGTTGTGGTTACTGCCATAATTGAAACTGATACCCAGGGCTATCTCGTCCTTCTTGTCATAAAGCAGCGTGATGCTATCCATACCGCCGCTCACAATAATTACTGAATCCTTCATTTACTTTTCCTTTGAACTTAATATTTATAAAATCAGATTATATTTATAAATTCAGACTATACACTAAAATCTGCGTAATCCGCGAAATCTGCGTGAGATTTTACCCGAACAGGCAGCGGAATGCCTCCTCCACCTTCCTTACGGGATGAATCTCTATCTGATACTTCTTATGGTCGAAACCATGATTGTTATATTTCGGAATGATGATGTGCTGGAATCCCAGCTTCTCGGCCTCAGCGATGCGCTGCTCGATGCGGCTCACCGGACGTACCTCGCCGCTCAGTCCCACCTCGCCACACATGCACCACCCCTGTTCTATCGGTGTATCCACATTGCTGCTCAATACGGCTGCCAGCACACTCAGGTCCATCGCCGGGTCGGTTACTCGCAGTCCGCCCGCAATGTTCAGGAACACGTCCTTAGCCATCAGCTTGAAGCCCACTCGCTTCTCCATCACAGCCAGGAGCATGTTGAGTCTGCGCTGGTCGAAACCCGTTGCCGAACGCTGCGGGGTTCCGTATGCCGCCGTACTTACCAGTGCCTGCGTCTCTACCAGGAACGGGCGGACGCCTTCGATGGCAGCACTGATGGCAACGCCCGAGAGTCCGTCGTGATCTTCCGTAAGGAGCAGTTCCGACGGGTTGCTCACCTGTCTTAGTCCTCCCTGCTGCATCTCGTAGATACCCAGTTCCGAAGTACTTCCGAATCGGTTTTTGATGCTTCGCAGGATGCGGTACATATAGTGCTGGTCGCCCTCAAACTGGATAACGGTGTCCACGATATGTTCCAGAATCTTCGGTCCTGCCAGGGTTCCCTCCTTATTAATATGTCCTATCAGGATAACAGGGATACCACTGGTCTTGGCGAATCGCAAGAGCGACGCCGCACATTCCCTCACCTGCGATATAGAGCCTGGAGAACTGTCCACTTCCTCTGTAGCAATGGTTTGGATAGAGTCGATAACTATCAGTTCTGGAGCCACTTGCTGAATATGGGTGAATATTTTCTCCAACTGCGTTTCGCAGAGAATCGTAATATGATCGAAAGCCGCTTCAGGGGAATCATCACCAGCCGGCGAAGCATCTCCTGCAGCCGAAGCAGCAACCGAAGCCCTCATCAGCGCCTGTCCCTTTGCCAATCTGTCGGCACGGAGCTTAATCTGATGGGCACTCTCCTCACCACTTACATAAAGCACCCTTCTGTGCCTCATGTTCAGAATGGTTTGCAGGGTGAGCGTACTCTTTCCGATGCCCGGCTCTCCACCCAGCAGGGTGATGCTGCCGGGTACCATTCCGCCACCCAGCACACGATTCAGTTCCTCGTCCATCATATCGATGCGAGGTTCATCAATCGAGGAGATGTCTCGCAACTTCATCGGCTTGGCATCGCTATCCGAATGCTGTCCTCCAAACATGGTGGCAGCACCTCCATGCCTCATGGTCATGCCGGCATTCTTAGCCGCCTGCGACCCCGAATCGGCTGCTATTCTAATCTCCTTGAACGTGTTCCATTGTCCGCAGCTAGGGCATTTGCCAATCCATTTGGCACTCTCCTGCCCGCAGTTGCTGCAAACGTATGCAATTTTATCTTTAGCCATCTTTCGCAAATTTTCGGCAAAGGTACTGCTTTTTTCTCTAATCACAAAAACTTTTCCCTCTAAACACAAAAACTTTGTTTCAAAAACAGGAAAGAAGTCGTGAAATAGGCGGCGTTTTGCTATCTACACGTTGCAAAAGATGTGTACTATGACAAAAAATCATTAAAACATGATGCAAAGATTTGGTGATACCAATTATTTTTGTTACTTTTGCGTCGGATTGAACGAAGGATGCCCTGCTACCAGATTCGCTTCAGCCTGCCGAGCCCGATTAGCTCCACAGACGGCGGAATGGGAAGCCCCATCAACTGAGTTCAGTTTCAATCGTTAATTAAATCAATAATAATAACTAATATAAAATTTAGGAAAAATGAAGATTGAAAATTTTAACTTTGCCGGTCACAAGGCAATCGTACGCGTTGATTTCAACGTGCCATT
>ERZ1026894.390-NODE-390-length-32699-cov-14.519238_pt1 | contig 32699 bp, 30 predicted proteins | sample MGYA00380177_ERZ1026894 | MGnify/ENA primary metagenome ERZ1026894 (study PRJEB33269, sample SAMEA4719813) | human gut metagenome | biome: human-associated habitat; feature: organic feature; material: feces | place: Cameroon | collected 2013-10 ... | reverse complement strand
ATGTATGCCTGATACATTTCCGCCAGTCCCGAACTGCAGCCATCACAGTTTGCTTCCATATATCCCAGTGACTCCGCAACGATCTGCTCCCGCTCTTCTTTTGTGGTATCCTTAATCAGATATCCTGCCATTTTCTTTTCCTCTCTTGTATTTCTTTTACAGCCAATGTATCACAGCCATCTGCCGGGTGCAAGTTTTTCTCTGCATTTAGCACCGGAATCTCCATCGCTTCATATTCCGGCCACTCCCGCAAAAGTGTCTAGATGAGGTATTGTCTTCGTTTTTCCTGTTCTCCCATTTTGCTTCTCCTATGCTCGTTTCTGCTCTTTTTACGCTCTCCTGTAATGAAATCATTATATCCCCCATCGTCAGAATCCCATAAAGCAGGCACAATAAAGTGCCCCGGTTACCTAAAAGATACTATTGGGACAAACATATAAACCTGCAATTGAAATATTTTTACGTTTTTGTAACAATAGGAACAGGAACCTTCGTTATGACTCATAGAAAGGCCTGGGAACAACAAATGATATATCTGATGATGATCGACGCCGAAGAAGACAAACAAAAATTTGCGATTCTCTATGAAACCTACCGGCACCTGATGATGAAAGTAGCTCTGAATGTGCTGAAGGATACTTTTCTTGCGGAAGATGCCGTACATGAAGCGTTTATAAAAATTGCGAAAAACATGGAAAAAATAGGGGAAATCGACGCCACGGCGACGAAACGCTACCTGCTTATCATAACGAAAAATGCGACTATAGATATTTACCGGAAGCGAAACCATCAATTTCAACGGGAAATCTATGTGGATGAGCTGGAAGAATGCAATGTCCCGGTGACTTATGCGGAGACGGATGTGGATGACGGAATACTGGACATCCTTAGGTGCCTGCCCGTAAAATACCGGGATGTATTTCTCCTCAAATACTCCGGCAATATGGACAACGATGAAATCGCAAAAGTATTAAACATCACCGAGGGAACGATCCGGCAGCGATTATCCCGGGGAAAGATTATGATACAGGAAGCTTTGAATAAACGGGAGGAAGACAATGAGGTCCTTGGAAATAACTGATGAATGGCTCTATCAGTATATGCCTGTGGTGGACAATGCCATGATAAAAGCATTGGAAGGTCAGGTTGATGAAGACTATGTATTTTCAAAACGATTTGAACGGAAAATGAAAAAAGTGATCCGCCGGGAAGCCCATCCGGCGCTGACCGGTGCACAACAGCTCCTGAAACGCGTGGCAATCTTTTTCACCGGTATCGTATGTGCCGGACTGATTCTGACGTTAAGTGTGGATGCCTATCGGGATAAGTTTTTCATGACACTAAAGACCCTGCGCGAGGATGCTACGCAGTATAACTATTCTTCCGAGGAAAAAGATGCGGTACTCACTCCCACGATACCGACCTGCATCCCGGAGGGCTATACAGAGACAGACCGAAGAGACAGTCCTCTTTTTTGTGAAATTTTCTATGAAAACAATGCCGGAGAACAGCTCATCTGGGAGCAAATGCTAACTTCCGCGAATAATGCCCTGACACTCGTATTAGACAATGAATACGATGCCGAAGAGAAACGTGTCATCGGCGGTCACATTGCCACGGTATATACTTATGTGGATGGTTACGCCATGGCTTATTATGAAGCTGACAATTATGTGTACGTGATCACCGCAGATCACATGACCGCCGAGGAAATGTTTCAGCTCATTGCCAGTATGGATATCTGATTGTATAATAAAATAAAAAGGAGGCAAGAACCCTGATGAGAAATAAAAAATTAAGAACCTTTTTCTGCGGCATTCTGATTTTTCTGCTCGTATTTGCCTTATTTTGCCTAGGAGACTACGGGATCCGCTATTATCATACTCCCATCAAAAAGGATTATGACTATACCGGAACCGGAATGCTGGTCAGTCTGACGGAACCGGATACCTTCGAACAGGTATCGGTGGAGATCCACGGGAAAGCCTTACATTATCTCTGGGGGAATCAGGAAGACGCCATAGCGGGAAATGTCTGGATGAACGGAGAGAGGCTTTTCGTGGAAGGCGCGGATGACATGGGATTCTATGCACCTTTTATCGATGAAGAACCCTATTACTCCTGCCTGACCGAATCTGTAACAAATATCCCGGGAAATATGTTTCTTATCTCCCGGGATCTGAAAACGGTATTCTGCGGTGTACTTATGGACGGGAAAGAATTTCTGCTGATAATACCGGCAGAAAATAAAACGGATGCCGACCGTACCCTGAAATCCGGTTTGGAACAATCCCAGCCGCTTGCCTGCTGGCTGAGCAGCTATCCCTTATTCCTGTAACTGCCCGTCCACGATGCGCACGATGCGTTTCGCAGACTGTGCTACGCCCAGGTCGTGGGTGATCATGACGATGGTGTTGCCCATATCGTTCAGTTCCCGGAACAGCTTCAGTGCTTGCACAGATCCGGCTGACCCGCCGGTGATCTGGGACCAGCCAATTCCCCACTCATCCAGTTTATCCGTCAGTGCTTTCAGGTTCTCATCATAGATTGCCTGATATTCATCTACCTTAAAATAACTCTTATAGGAACCGTCATTAACGTAAGACTCATATTCCGCTATCTCATCCTCGGCATCCTGCAATTCCTCTTCCGCCCTGGTCACAGCACTCTGCAGACTTACTACCGTCTCATCATAGACATCCTTAGCCTGTTGTCCGGTGAGAATGGCACTGTCTCTCGTATACTCCGCTGTGATCAGGTTCTGCTCATATTCAATAGCTCCGGTGCGATACGCAAGTTCCGCATCCTCCAGCGCTCTCTCCAGTTCCTTTCTGGCTTCCTCCACACTGTCCTCCGTAAGCTTTAAAATCTTATCCCCTGCCGTTATCTCTTCCCCGGAGACCGCATAGACTTCCTCAATCTCTAACTCTGTCGTCAGATTTTCCACGTCAAAGCTCTCCTCCGTGATACCGACATTGGTAACACCTGACGCAGCAGTCATATCCTCCGTGAAGGTCAATCCCGCCATATTACCCGGCATGGAAAATTCCGATCGATTGCCGTTTCTATGTAATATCACCACTGCTGCCACAGAACCGCCGCCCAGCGCAAGTACCAGTACCAGCGCAACGATGATCCACTTTTTACGCCCTTTTCCTTTCTTCTCTTTTTTGTTTTTCTTTTTGGAAAAAAATACCTGTTTGATCTCTTTGTTCTTCACGGCGAACCTCCGATTGCTATTCCGTCCAATTTCCGTTGTTTTCTCAAGTATAGTTGGATTTTGTATTGAAAAAGTGTTCACTCTGTGAAAAATCTGTGTCCTGTAGGAGCTTTTCCCCCTGCCTGCATCTATGCAATTACACAAATAAAGCACAAAAAGAAGGCCTTGTTGGAGGCTGCTTTCGCAGAAGTCTCTAACATGACCTTCTATTATAAGCTTACGAATTCGTGCTATCGCGCTAATATGCCCGGAAAAACAAATCACCGCTTCCGGGAAATACAGATATCCTCCAGATTCTGCGCGCCCTCCGGTCCGATGGGTCTGCCACCCGTAGTGATACCCCATCCAGCGCGGATACGGATGATATCATCAATCTGTCCCTGGGACAACAACGTCTTCTTCCCTAAGATGAAGTTGTTCATCATCAGGATCTTCGCATAATATTCCGTGGTCTCCATGCGGTAATATGCCTGCATGAGGTTATCTCCCCAGGTCAGCGCGCCATGGTTTGCTAAAAGTACTGCATTGTATTCCCGGCAATAGGGTGCTACCGCTTCCGGCACTTCCTCTGTGCCCGGCAGGGCAAAATGCACTAACGGCACACAGCCTAAGGACAGAACTCCTTCCATCAACACCGGCTCCTCCAGGCTGATGCCCGCGCAGGCAAACGCCGTTGCCGTCAGAGGATGCGCATGTACCACGCCCTGTACCTTCGGGTTCTCTTTGAATACTCTGAGGTGCATCTTGATCTCGCTGGAAGGCTTGTGCGTTCCCTCCAACACATTCCCGTCCAGATCCAGCTTTACCAGCATATCCTCTGTCATAAATCCCTTAGAAACTCCCGTAGGTGTTGCCCAGATCTCATTATCTCCGACTTTACAGGAGATATTTCCGTCGTTCGCTGCCACGAAGCCACCCTGATACATCCTGCGGCCTACCTCTAAGATCATCTGTTTTGCCTGTGCATCTGATATATATTCCATAATCTTCTCCTTGTCCATCTGATATTCCTAACAATCTTTTATGTATGCTTCCTGCGATATTCTTTCGTAACTAATTGGATTTCCCTAGGTATTATAACACATTTTAATTCTTTTTTATGATACTAAAATACTTGTTATAGGAAAAATATAATAATGGTAAGACAACGAAATCAGCGGAATAAAATATCTTCTCTTGTCTATACAAAAAAAATTCAAAATGCTATAATTAAGTTTAAATCATTTTGCCTACACATACTAAGGAAGCATAGCGCTATGACACGGAATAAAATCAAATTTTCTCATACAAAATGGCTATTGCCGTTATGGGTACTTCTTATCGGCAGCATGTTCTTATATATGATCGCTCATGCGGTACAGCAGTCCGACTCCAGGCACATCCGCACTCTTGCGGAACTGAATGCTGTAACCTACGGTGATAGCATGATCGCAGATTTGTATGGTGGTATCAGTATCACGGACACTCTGGAGCAGCTTCTGATCAGTACGAACGGCAAAATTGACAAATTTGATACCATTGCAGACAGAATGATGGCAGATTACGTCCAAAGCATCCAATTGGCTCCCGGAGGTGTCGTAACAGATATCTACCCCACTGAAGGCAATGAAGCAGGTAAAATAGATTTGCTCCATGACAAAGACCGCGGAGAGATCGTAAATTATGGAATCGATCATGATCTGCTTGTCATGAACGGACCTTTTGAACTGAAGCAGGGAGGTTACGGCATTGCTATACGCAATCCTGTTTTTTTACAAGACGAAAACGGCAATTCCTATTTTTGGGGACTGACTATTGTTATCATCAAAGCTCCTGAAATTTTCCAGGACTCTGTTGATTCTTTATCCGGTTTCGGTTATCAATACAGGCTATCGAAGACCATCTCACCTTTGACCGATGAATATACCATGGTAGATCAGTCGGAGGAGGCACTGACGGATCCCGTTGCTTATGATTTTACTCTGGGTGGCTGTAGATGGAAGCTGGAAGTCATGCCCACCGGTGGCTGGAAGAATGACACACTTCTGCTTCTTGTAGTATTATGCGGCGTTGCAGTGACCTTACTACTGGTGGTTCTCACGATATCTATACTCCTCGTAGATGAGCAGCGCAAAAAATTCCGCAGACTCTCCCTAACGGATGCTATGACCGGTCTCTTAAATCGTAACGGATTTAATTTGCAGCTGGAGGATTATCTGAAGGGAAATAAACAGAAAACCTGTGTCGGAATGTTACTGGATGTGGATAATTTTAAATTTATCAATGATGTCTATGGTCATACCATCGGCGATCAGGTTCTATTACAGCTTGCGCAATCCTTAGTGCAGGCTTTTCCGGATAATTCCATTATTGCCAGAAATGGCGGAGATGAGTTCTGTCTCATTCTGAAGGATTGCCGCGCAGAAGAGGCTGCCTCTCAGATAGAGGCTTTCAGCAGGGCCTCCCGCTCTTTTTCAGCCAAGGGTACCGAGCATAACTATAGCATTTCCATTGGCTATGCGGAATACCCCACCAGCGCGGAGAAAGTCTCTGACATTCTCCGTTATGCCGATATCGCTCTCTATGAAGTAAAATTACAGGGAAAGCATGGTGCCCTGGCCTACCGGCCGGATTTCCACAAAACCAAGCGGACACAGCTTGGTTTTGCATTATCGGATATTTCCGATAACCTGCCGGCTGCCTTCTTCATCTATCGTGCCGACAAAGAGGATGAACGCATCCTGTATGCCAATCAGGAGATGCTTCAGCTGACAGGCTGCATCGATCTGGATGATTTCATGCATTTTACGAAACATCAATTCCGTAATCTGGTGCATCCCGAGGATCTGGCACAGGTAGAAGAAAGTATCTGGCATCAGATAGAATCCGGCATGAACGGATACAATGACTATGTTAAATACCGCCTTGCTGCCAAAGACGGAACTTATAAGACGGTTCTGGATTATGGGCGTATCGTGGAAAGTGAATATTATGGCTCGGTTTTCTATGTGTTAGTAGTGGATTACGATTTTATAGAATCCCATTATCATCATTAAAGGCATCCCCGGTTACTTCCGGAGATGCCTTCTCTCTTCCTGGGATTCCAGCGCTCTCCTTTTCGTTCTGTTGCTCAATTAATATATTACTTTATTTCCTTTTTCCTTATCTAACTGATACAGGACTTTATCTATCTGAGAAAATGCAATTTCCGGGCACTTCTCCTGTTGATACTCCCAACAATCTTTTATGTACTTGAGATAGAGCTCTGTCAGCATAGGAATCTTCGTCATTGTTTTTGGATAATCCATATCATAAAGTTCCCGATACGCCCTCTGATCAATAATAGGGAATATCTCCGGGTAATAAAAATGCAATACCGTACTCGCCATCGGAAGCTGCATTCCCTTCGTTTGCAGTAATTTTTCTACAACCCTCGCTGGCTTTTCATCCGTCAGTATCTGTAACGGGGTTTTAATCTCCTTTAATGAAAAGATGGCATCTATCAATTCCTCTGTCACCTGCGGTCTGCGATTCATCTTCCATAGGACGATCTCGTTGATAATATCCCTATTTTCCCGATAATCATCGGCTTCTACTGCCGATATGCGGTTCTGGATATCTGTTCCATCATCATATGTAAAACGGCTAAGTACTTCCTGATAATTCATAGTTTGTCACCTCAATGCCAGTTGGCATTCATGCCATATTCTTTCGTACCCAGTTTTCTTTTCCATAAGCTTTCCGCATTTATTAAAATATCTGAAAAATGTAAAAGTGCCATGAAATATCTCCTTTTTATTGAAGTATCACTTAATGCATTTTATTTAATCAAATTCGCCATTCTTCAATCATGCAAATATATTGATTCACTTGCACTCATTATATCATATTTCAATCCTTTTCTATGTAATATTTCATAGGAACATCTTGACAATATGTTGTATTCAACATATTGTAATATTAACAGAACGAGGAAAACTAATGTACGAAGTTCTTTTTTACGACACCATTGACGGAAAATGTCCCGTTCAGGATTTTTTGGATTCTCTCGAACCTAAAATATTAGCGAAAACCTTAAGGACTATTGATCTGTTGGGGACAAATGGTCCACTCTTACGTGAACCATACTCCAAACACATTCAAAATGGACTCTTTGAATTACGAACAAAACAAGGATCTGATATTACCAGAGTTTTCTACTTCTTTTTTATAGATCAAAAAGTTGTATTAACCAATGGTTTCATTAAAAAAACGAATAAAACACCGATTGCGGAGAAACTTTTAGCACAAAAATATAAGGATGATTATGAGCGGAGGTATGGCAATGAGCAATTATAGGGCTTATAAGGAAAAAGCTTTACAAAATCCTGAGGTAAAAACCGAATATGATGCTCTCCAGGCAGAATACGACATCATCCAATCATTAATTGATGCAAGAGCAAATCAAAATATTACACAAAAAGAGTTATCTCTTAAAACAGGAATTCCACAGGCTGACATAAGCAGAATAGAAAACGGTACCCGGAATCCCAGTTTGAGTACGCTGAAAAAGCTGGCTCAGGGACTGGGGATGCAATTAAGACTTGAATTTATTCCCGACTCCGCGAAAAAAGTATAAAAACAAATATAGCAAAAGATAATTAACGAATAGCAAAAATTCCTTCGGGACATACTGATTCCGGAGGAATTTTTATATGAAAGATCAGATCAAGTCTTACTTACAACGTTTAAATAATGGAGAAACTTTGGAAAGCGTCCAGGCGGATTTCGTCCGGGAATGTAAGGATGTGGATCCCGCCGAAATCATGCAGGCGGAGCAGGAGTTATTACGGGAAGGCACTTCCATCGGGGAATTGCAGCGGCTCTGTGATGTGCATTCCGCCCTGTTCCATGGCTCCACGACAGAAGAGAAAATTGCCAATGCCGAAAAAATAGTAGCCCATTCTCCAGATGCCCAGAAACTGCACGCTGAGGACATAAAGAACCAACGGCTCTCCGCTGCTGCCGCCCTGATCCAGATCTCCGGACATCCCATACAGACTTTTACGCTGGAAAATGCAGCACTGGAAAAGCTGATTGCCCGCGCGAAGCAGGCTCTGGAAAATGGAACAATGAATGACGGATTGTTAAATGAGCTGCGTCAGATCGCTATCCACTATGCCAAAAAAGGAGACTTACTTTATCCACATTTGAAGGTGCAATATGGGATCATCGGTCCCTCTGCGGTCATGTGGACAGTGGATGATGAGATCCGGGATGAACTGAATGCCCTTGCAAAACAAAGAGACCAAAAAGAAACCGATGCATGGAAACAACGTTTGAACGCCGTATTGACCCGCATGGAAGAAATGATCTACAAGGAATCCAATATCCTCTTCCCCAACTGCGCACTGAATTTCTCGGAGGAGGAATGGTATCACATCTACCGGGATGCCAAAGATTATGCGGAATGCTTCGGTATCCGGGGTGACAGTTGGGAGGCTGCGGAAGCACATCTGGCTGACACTGCCTCTACGGTTGGCACCATGTCTGCGGAACATGCTTTTGCAGCTGGTGAGACGAGAATCCACCTCCCCGGTGGCAGTCTGACCCTGTCGCAGCTGACCGCCATGTTGAATACGATTCCTTTGGAGATCTCCTTCGTAGATATCGATAATATCAATCGCTACTTCAACGAAGGTCCCAAGGTATTCAAGCGTCCCGGTATGGCATTGGGCCGGGAGGTCTTCACCTGTCACCCTCCTAAGATCGAAGAACGGGTTCGCCACATTATCGGAGAATTCCGAGCAGGGAATCTGGACCAGGTACCGGTATGGATGGACAAAGGCGGCAGAACCTTCCTGGTCACCTATTACGCTGTCCGGGATAAAAACGAACAATATCTTGGTACACTGGAGCTGGTACAGGATATGGAATTCGCAAAAGAGCACTTCCAATAAGGAATATGCTCTTTTTGCTGTCACTCATATAGTCTTGCCTGTCTGTTCCTGATTTCTTCCTGCGCCTCTTCCACATAGAGCTGTGCATTCTCCAGATTCCACCGGATCTCTTCTTCGGTAACAGCACGTTTTACTTTCCCGGGATTGCCGACGACCAGGGAATTATCCGGGATCTCCACGTTCTGTGTCACCAGCGTTCCGGCACCGATGATGCAGTTTTTCCCGATCTTACAGCCGTTCATCAGAATGGCTCCCATACCGATCATGGTATTGTCACCGATCTTACAGCCGTGAACGATTGCACCGTGTCCTATGGTCACATGGTCTCCGATCTCCACCGGATATCCGCTGCCCAGATGCACTACCGCATTGTCCTGAATATTGCTCTCTTTGCCGATGACAATGGAGTCCCGGTCGCCCCGGACCACCGCATTGTACCAGATTCCGCTGTTTTCTCCGATCGTCACATCTCCCAGCACCACTGCTCCGGGCGCTATAAATGCTGTATCATGGATCTGCATATATTTTCTGCTCCTGTTCTATTCTTATTTTGTTACAATACTCTTCTTTGTAACATATAGTTTATCACATTTTTTCTGAGCAATATCATATAATTTACAACATTTTTTCTGACCAATATTTTGTAATTTACTACATTTTTTCCAATCAAAAAGGAACATTCCTCCGAATTGAGTACACAAAATGGGTCGCCACTTTCATGGCGACCCTCAGACTGTGCCTCTTCCACATAGAGCTGTGCGTTCTCCAGATCCCGCTGTTTCTCATGGATCTGCATATAAATGTACCTTTTTGTTACAGTCTCTACAAACAATCTCCCGTCTGGCATTGTATCTCATATTCTATTCTGCTCATTCGCAACAGGATAAGTCCCTGTACTCCGGCGCTATAATAATTGATTCCATGTTCTGCCGCGTACTCTGCCAAAAGAGCATTTCCAATATCTTCCGCATCTGTGATAATAGCATTCGGCTGTACTGTCTGCAGCCACTTTTGTCCGTTTGAGGTATAGGTGCCATGATGATTCGATTTCATTACATCTGCCTTCAGAAGCTCGCCATATTGCTGTGCCAGCTTTTCTTCCATCCCCAGATACAGGTCTCCTCCGGTCAGATACTTTGATCTTCCGTAGACAAATTTCATCAAAATAGATACATTGTTCACACTCTCATCGTTTCCGACACATTTTTCCAGATCTTCGGTGGTCGGATGATATGCTGTGATGCGCACATCTCCTATCGTCCACTGATACCCCGCCAGCACATTCTCATAAATATGTGTGCCTTTCTGTTTAAGGTATTCCTCAAATAAGGGAGCCTGCTTACTGGATGCTATATAGGAGCTTCGATAATAGACATCGATCCCTCCCCCATGCTCATACAGATATTGTGCTACCGCAAGCGCTCCTCCGGTATGATCATCATGAGCATGAGACAATACAAAATAATCCAGATGATGCAATCCCAGATCCTCCAGCAGTGAAATAATATGTGCACTGCAGGCAATGTAACCGGCATCTATCATCATTGTTTTGCCATTAGGGAATACAACAAGCGTACAATCTCCGCATTTTGCCCGGATTCCCGGCTCTGTCAGATCCGGTGTAAGAAAATACAGATTACCGTCTCCTCCATAAGACAACGCTTTTTTTACGCAATCCACCATCTCTTCATATCGATCTGCAACTGGATTATCATGGGTCTCCCGGTAGCCGGCAGGTTCTTCCTTCAGGCATTTTCGCTCCGCCGCCAGAAGATATTGATTATCGGATGCGGTTCCGCTGATCAGAATTTTTTCCCACTGTGCCGCCGTCCCATGATAAATAACCGTATGGAGAGCCTCATCTTTCGCAAACGCTCTCATATCAATATTCTTCAGGCTGACGGGCACTTCCACCTTCTCCAGTGCCGTGCAATTATGAAATGCTTTCGCACAGATGATACGGATTCCTTCCGGCAATTTTACGTCCTTTAATGCGGTACAGCCGCGGAAGCTATACACCCCCAGATAGACAAGCGTCTCCGGCAGTTCCACTTCCTCCAGTGAAGTACAATTCTGAAAAGCGCAGTCTCCCACGCTCTCCAGTCCCGTACAGATTCTGACCCGACAGATTTCATCTCTGATTTCTTCCCATGGTCTCTCCTGATGTTCCGTCCAGTTTTGCATCTTCCCGGTCCCTGTAATCGTCAGGCATCCTGTCTCCTGTACAAAGCTCCATTCTGCATTATTCAATTTTTCATTCATATTCTTCCTCGTATCCGAAGCGTTACAGCTTCAGTTTCCATACAAACTTATTTCTCTCCAAAGGATAAATACTTTCCGAGATTTCAATAATCTGTCCCTCTTCATTCCTGGTAACAGAAGAAATCAGCATCGCAAGAGCATTTTCTTTCATTCCCATCAGATGACTCTCTCTGCTCTCCAACGGACGGGCCGTCATTTCTTTTTCCAGGCTGAATCGATTCTTGGAATGATCATTGAGCGCCTTCGTCAGAGATGCCTTCGTAAAATCATAGTCAAACAAAAATGCATCACTCTCCGGCATATAGGACGTTGTCAATACAATCGGTCCCTTGTCAAAAGAATCCTTTACGTATCTGAGACGGCTCAGCTTAATGACTCTGCTGTCACCGTTTTCGAACTTTTCCGCCAGTTCCTCCGTCATCTCCATATAACGGAATTCCAGCACTTCCGTCTCTACCTCAATGCCCCGGCGAAACATTTCATTAAAAAAGCTCTCAATAAATACCGTCGTATCCTCCAATACGCGTGGTGCTGTAACAAAGGTACCTTTTCTCTTAACTCTTTTCAGATGTCCATCCTGCACCATCCGCAGCATTGCCGTACGCACTGTGGAACGACTGACACCAAATTGTTCACAAAGCTCCACTTCTTTCGGAATTTTATAACCGATCGGCCATTCTCCCGTATGAATCTTGTTCATGATATATTCTTCAATCTCTGAATATCTGGCTGCCATATTTCCCCCTATTAACACTTTCCTTTTCGTTTTCTGTGGTTTTGTTATCCGATCTCATTATGATATTACATATTACTAACAGTATAGCGAATTTGGGAATTTAATGTCAATAATCGAGCGTACTAATATGTACGAATTTCAAAAATTCTTGCGAAATGGATCCCATAAGCACGGTAAACTGTCACCTTTACAGTGTCACAAATTACATTCCCCAGCGAAATCCTGTTTAACCGCTGATAATTGTCACGTATTTCTTTACAAAATACTTCTTTTCCTTCTCTGAAAGCACGCACATCATAATCCTGTACAAGTTCATCCGGCAATCCCTTTACCTGTCGGTTTCTTACATTTCTTGTAAGAGAAGGCATGATTTCTTTTGTCAGATTTGTATCAAACGTCAGTTGGATCTGATGCAGCACCAATTTTCCGTCATAAGTAAGGATGATTTCAGCCCCTTGTTCTCCGATCGGTGCTTCCCAGCAGTTACTTTCCTCCTGCTCCTGTCTGGCAATTCCGTTCAATACTTTCCATGGTTCATTTCCATGTGTATATCCGGATGCAGCTACCTTAGCTGACTTTGCATAATCGGCCGGATCCCGGTTACGGACTCCCGGAATATAGCAATCATCCCGCAAAAGCTCCTGCTGCAACTCTTCTATATGTTCCCCGATCTCCCTGGGAGTACAGGCATATCTGACCGCCATCGCTGCTGCCGTGCCTACCGCCTGTCCTCCCACAGCACAGGTTCCCATAACTCTCGTTGATCCAAATGCCATTTTTGTGGTACTGATATCACGTCCTGCCAGCATGACATTTTCCAAATCCTTTGCATAATAACATCTCCATGGTATTGTATAACAACCGTTAAAATTCAGGATCTGTGAAGGAATCTTATCCGTATCCAGAAGTCCTCCTCTCACATGCTGATCCATCTGCCAGCCACCATAGGCCACTGCATCCGGGAATATCCTGTTGACCAGTACATCGTTTTCATTCAACAGATAGTCCCCTTCGATTCTTCTGCTTTCACGATATCCCGGCACGAATCCAACCCAATCCAGATCCAGATTTTCCACACCGTGGTTTCCTACATTTTTCAGATGATCCCACACTCCGTACACGCATTTCAGCAACTCATCACGAATTTTCTCACCGTCACGGATAATATCGTCATCCTCACCACCCAGTTCAATCCACCAGTATCCAGAATCGACATTGGAAAAATGCGGAAGTCTTCCACTGCCTTCTTCGAATTTGGTCAACTTGCCTCCTTCCATATGGGATGCAATGCTGTTCGCATGTTCCCGGTATTTCAAATCTTCCTCCGTGTAGTGATTAGCCCATTCCGGACATACAAATTTTACCGGCTCTCCACGATCCACAGCGGAAAACAACAAAGTGTTTCCCATCGTATCGCTGTTCGGTTCTTCCGGAGCATCGGGTTCCTTAAATTCGTCTCTTCCTTCGCTGCCCATACGCCCCGTTGCACCGCCCATGGTAGCTAAGGTACCGTGCCCTGTGGCATCGACAAAGATGTCTCCGTAGATGGTATACTCGGTTTCCGTACTGTTCTGATGACAGACTACGGCCTTTATTTTTTTCCCTTCCAGGATCACATCATCCATATTCGTATTCAGAAAGGATTCCAGATTTTCCTGAAAATGCACTTTTTCCCAAATAACGGAATCAAATACCGGAAAAGATGCATAGGGATTTCTGCGTTTATTTGCCAACAGAATCTCCAGCAGGATTCCTGTCTCTCCAAGATTTTTTTTGGCACCGTGGGAGTTGGCTCCCACAATGTGCATACGGATCTCCGAGCTGGCGTTGCCACCGAACATAGAGCGATTCTGTATAATGGCTGTTCTGGCTCCTTTTCTGGCAGCTGCGATCGCCGCACAGACACCGGCCAGGCCGCCTCCCACTATTACAACTTCATATTTTCTGGTTTCACTGTGAATTGACATATTGTTCTCTTTATTTTCTCCCTTATAGCAATATAGCAGGCACAGAGTCTTCTCCTGTCCTGCCACACTGCATCTGCCATTTTCAATTTATTATCCCTTAACCGCACCTACGGACAAGCCTTTCAGGAAGAACTTCTGTCCGAACAGGAATACGATAAATACCGGTACAACCGCCATACAGCAGGCTGCCATGGTCAGGTTATACTGTGTTACCTCTGTACCGACAAACTGATTCAATGCCAGAGGAATCGTCCATTTCTTCCAGTTGGAGATAAATACCAGAGGATCCAGGTAGCTGTTCCATGCATCCAGGAACTGTACTGTCGCCGTTGCCGCAATCGTCGGCTTAACAAGTGGCAACATGACCTGTGCGAAGGCTCTGTATTCACCGGCCCCATCAATTCTGGCAGCTTCCCGCAGTTCATCCGGAGTACTTAAGAAGGACTGTCTTAACATAAAAGTGGAAGATACCGCAATAATCTTCGGCACGATCAGTGATAAATGTGTATTCATCCATCCCAGCTGCATAAACATTATGAATCTGGGAATCAGTGTCAGCTGTGAAGGCACCATCATCTGCGCCAGATATACAATAAATAATACATTGGAGCCCTTGAACTTCAACTTGGCAAATGCATATCCCGCAAGTGTTGCGGAAGTAATTGCCACTACCGTACTGATTACGGCTACCTTGATAGAGTTAAAATAAGCCAGGCCGAAATGATAATTTGTGGAGCTGGTCGTTCCTATGCTTAATACTTTCTTATAGTTATCCGGGTAAAAGTACTTCGGAATCCACTCAATAGGGATCTTCATAACATCCGCTTCTGTCTTGAAAGATGCAGAGATCATCCAGACAAAAGGAACAATCATAACCAATGTAACCAGAATAATTACAATGGTGATCAATATTCTGGCTACCTTCTTGGAAACAGGTACATTCTTCCTCATCTTAATCCCTAGCCTTTCTCTTCTTTATTGTTATGTACCCACTGGATAATGGTCACAATAAGCAGCATCACAAACAGAATTACGGCAATTGCCGAAGCATAACCCATCTTATAATACTTAAATGCTGATGTATAAATATAATAAACCAGTGTGTAGGTAGAACTTCCGGGACCACCGCCTGTCATAACGTTCGTATATCCAAATACTTTAAAGCTGGATATAATACCTGTAATTGTCAGGAAAAAGGTCGTAGGTTTCAACAGCGGAACCGTTAACTTGAAAAATTTCTGAACAGAATTTGCTCCGTCAATCTCCGCAGCCTCATACAAATCTCTCGGAAGTCCGGTGATCGCAGCGCTGTACATAAATACACGATATCCAAGACTCGCCCAGATTACGACCAGCATGATCGCAGGAAGTGCCCATTCATAGCTTGCCAGGAATCGAGGAGGATCCTGCCATCCGAGAATCCTCATCAGTTGCGTAAAAGGTCCGTATTTAGAATACAAGGCCATCCACACAACGGAAATTGCCACAATATTACAGATATGCGGCATATACATAGCAACACGTACCACACCTGCTATTTTCTTATGACAAAATTCATCTATCAGCACCGCCATTATAATTGCCAGGAAAAGTCCGATAGGCACAGTTACGACGGTGAAGATCAATGTATTTTTCAAAGATGCAATGAACCATTCATCCGACCACAGATTGATAAAGTTTGTCAGTCCGATAAAATTCCAGTTGCCGAGTCCCTGGGAGAAATTCCAGTCAGTCAGGCTTACATATAAAGAAATTATCAGCGGAATAAGACTGAAACATATTACACCTATCAGACTCGGTGCCAAAAAGGAATATGCAACCAGGTTCTGATGCAATATTTTTCGTCTTTCTCCTTTAGTCTTCTTTTTCTTGCTCTTCATTTGCTTTATCCCTCTTTTGTTCGTTTCAGAGCAGGGACGGTCCGCCTGTGAAAACGACCGTCCCTTCCCACTGCTGTTCTTACTTTTATTACTTCTGACTGCTCAATTCAGTCTGGATCAGTTCGTTACCTCTCTTCTCCATGTTCTGAACGGTCTGATCTACAGACTGTTTTCCGTAGCACATAGCATCAAACTCTTCAAACCAGGCAGAACTGATCTCAGAAGAAGCATGTCCTTTAATAGCTGCAACACCCTGTGTGGTATCGAGAGACAGATAGTTCTCCATGGAATCCATATCAATGGAACCCTGTGCCTTCTCTTTCAAAACGCTTAATACTTCATCCTTATTAACACCATTCCACAGAGGAATTCTTCCTCCCTTTACCAGAGGGGACATACCTCCCTTTAAATACCACATTGCAAACTCAAAACTTGCTTCCGGATACTTAGTATTCGCTGAAATACTCAGCAGGTCTCCTGCACCGGTAGTACCAATCTGCTTACGATAAAATTCGGTGTTGTATTTCTCACCATCGGGAACGGGTGCCGGTACCAGTGCAGTTGTGAAATCATGAGGATAATTCTCCTGATCCATACACAGTCTCATCTGTGCTACACCAAGCATGATAGCGCATTTACCCTGAAGGAACGTATTGGCAACGCTGATATCCTCAGAGAATTCATCTTCAATGGGAATCGCATAGCCCTTATCCAGCGTCTCTTTTACAAGATTAAAACCAGCACGATATACATCATTATCAAAATTTACTTCGGTGCCTTCCTCATTTTTGTAAATCTGATTTGCACCCAGTACACCGTCTAATGCATACAGAATACTCTTACCACTCTGCTTACGTGCCCAGCATACGCCGTATACCTTATCCTGACCTTCACCATGTGTCAGCTTCTCGGCATCCGCAAGGAATTCGGAATAGGTCCATCCATCATAAGGAATATCCAGGCCTGCTTCCTTAAACATATCTTCATTGATTAGAATCCATCTGGAGTTCTCGTATTTGGTAGGGAATCCATATACGGAACCATCGTCGTAATGATACTCTGCCATGTTTGCCACACCCAGTTCATCATCCAGGTTGAATCCAATATCATTGAGCATACCGGACATATCCAGTAACAGGTTGGAATCTACACGCTTGTCCATTTTGGTACGTCCGCCATATCCAATGAACAGATCGACATCACCACCACCCATTAAATAGGTCTCCAGCTGAAGGTTACCGTTATCATCATTTACGTATCTTACATATTCCACCTGAAGTCCTTTGTCTTTGTACTCCTCATTGAAGTTGGCACACAGATCATCATATCCGTACTCCGGCTGAACGCCACCCCAGAAATGAAGTGTGATCGTCTTTCCGTCTTCCGTGCCATACCATTCCTTCTCTGCTTCTGTGGTTTCTGCGGCTTCGGTTCCTGCGGCTGCTGTAGTATCTTTCGCTTCTGTAGATGCATTTGTGTCTGTATCTGCTTGTCCACATCCTGCCAGACAGGTACCCAACATTGCCATTGTCAATGCAAGCGCAATTTTCCTCTTCATAATTGTAATCCTCCTACATTTTAGTTTTCTATGGTTAGCCTGAGTTTTTCTCAGGAATACACCCTTACTTCATAAATATGTACGTCTTTTTCCCCATTGGTGGTATGAATCGTAATGGTTACTTTATCACATTCCGTAGGCTCAAAGGTTACAACGTTTTGTCTCTGGTCATTATCTGTCACTTTCTGTTCTGCCATCTTCTGTTCTCCCCGCCAGAGTGTCACAGTGTAATCTTTTACCAATTCGGGAGGTACTCCTATCCTCTGCTGGAGCTGACGTTTCTTCGATAAAGTAATCTTGATCGGATAATTAAAGTTGGAATCAAACGTCAGTCTGACCTGGGATACTTTTTTCACCGAGGCAAGCTTTAAGGTTAACGTCTCTCCTTCCGGGCTTATGCCATCGGAGCTCCACATATTTCGAATTCCGTTTTCATCTCTGGACACTCCGTTGATCACTTTCTCCGGAGCGAACCCTTCTCTGGCAGAGGTTGCACTGATCTGCGCGGTTCTCGCCAGATCCTGCGGATCGGTGTTTCGATAACCCGGAATATAACAGTCATCCTTCAGCAGAAGCTGTTGCAATTCCTCCATGTGCTCCGGCATATCTTTCGGCCCGCAGTGATATTTGATGCAAAGTGCTGCTGCGGTTCCCGCTGCCTGTCCTCCTATGGCACAGGTTCCCATAACTCTTGTGGATCCCATCGCCATTTTGGTAGCGCTGATATTGCGTCCCGCCATCATCATATTGGGAATATTTCTGGAGCAATATGACCGGTACGGAATCGTATAGGCTCCGTCAAAGCTGACAACTCTGGAAGGAAGTTCATCAAAATCATATAGACCTCCGGGAGTATGGATATCCATCGCCCAGCCGCCATATGCCACTGCATCCTCGAATACTTTATTGGATAAAATATCATTTTCGGTTAATATATAATCTCCTACCAGGCGTCTGCTCTCTCTGACACCGGGCAGCATACCGACCCATTCCAGATCATAATTCTCTGCTCCATGGTCACCACCGTTTTTCAGATGATCCCATACCCCATAGATACAGGACACCAACTCATCACGGATTTCTTCATACTCATCTATGATATCTTCTGTCTTGCCGGGAAGCTCGATCCACCAGTATCCATAGTCCACAGAGGAGGTACTGTAGGAGGTCATACGTAAGTATGCCTTATCCACATCTCCCTTTGTCTTAGCTTCGTGCACGGCAGAGTGTGTTCTGTATTTGAGTTCCTCTTCCGTAAAATGTCTGGCGATCTTCGGCCGTTTAAAATTCACCGAATGACCTCTGTCCACCGCCTTGAATAACAACGTATTTCCCATACGATCATTATTGGGCTGTTCCGGCGCATCCGGTTCATTGAATTCTGCCTTTCCCTCACTGCCGGTACGATATTCCGCTCCTGCATAATATCCCAGTGTTGCATTGCCGGTACAGTCAATGAATATGTTCCCTCTGATCTGCCAATGTGTCTCTGTCGTGAGCTGGTATGCGTCGATTTCACGGATCTCATTGCCTTCCATCCGGCAATCCTCCATCGCAGTACTCAGATACACTGTCAGCTGCGGCTGACTCTTCACTGCGGTAAATAATACCATATCCCAGATCGAATAATTAAAATAATCATTTCTGCTCTTGTTGTCAAGCATGATTTCATAGAGAATTCCGCTCTCTTCAAGCTCCGGTTTCGCAAGATTCTCGGATGCTCCGCAGATATGCATTCGGATTTCACTGGATGCATTTCCTCCCAGTACATGTCTGTCATGCACCAACGCTGTCCTGGCTCCGTGTCTTGCAGATGCAAGTGCCGCACAGATGCCAGCCATTCCACCACCGATTACTACAACATCATATTCAGCTTTTTTAACTTTTCTGTTCTCTGACATTTCGTTCACCTTTTATGTTGTAACTTATGTCTATATAATATGCTTATGTATGTAATATGTCAATACATATTTTGAAATTTATGTTGCAAATGTCTGTTATATTTAGAACATAATAGGAAAATTGCTGTTTTTTCTGCATTAAACCCATACAAATATATTTCAAATTATACTTCTTCCAGGTAATGAACACCCTCTATTTGACTCACTTCCGACAATACTTCTGCATGATTTTTTCTCTTTTTCAGATCCAGCATCATTGTAAGGACAATATCCGATCCCTTTAAGGTCTTATCTCTCTTTTTCTCCACGGAACTCAGCTCATATCCACACTCATTGATATAGTCATAGACTCCCCTTGTCATTGACTTATCAATTTCCATATACAGACCAATGTAACGATTGTACTGCTCCTGCACACGACTGACTCTGGCAATTCCGAACATTGTGACAATGATCAGTGCAAACATCATCAGACTGACCTCCAGCATTCCGGATCCCAACATAATTCCAAGGGTTGCCGTTGTCCACAATCCGGCAGCCGTTGTCAATCCTCTGACCTGGTTTTTCCCGGTAATAATGATGGTTCCCACCCCCAGGAAACCAATACCGCTGACCACCCCGGCGGGAATACGTCCCATATCTGTCCTTCCGACGCCCAGGGCTGTTCCAAGGTAGATATTGACGACAGCGGAAGCCGCCGCTCCGATACATACCAATGCGAAGGTCCGCATTCCTGCCGGATGATGCTTCGTCGCTCTCTCCAGTCCGATCACACAACCCAATACAGCCGCAAACAGCAGCCGCAAAGCTATGGCTCCATTCGTAAATTCCGCAAAATAATTCGCAAAGTTCTGCATATGTATTTCTCCTTTCATACTTCCATATAAGAAAGGCCGGCATAGTCACCTGTCGCGGACTGTACCGGCCTTCGTTATCCTTTAAAATATCTACTGTTTTACAGCACTTTCCTTATTACAAATAACATAATTACAGCTTCAGAAGATATTCTCCCAGCGCATAAGAGAAATCTACCAGGTACGGCTGTACCTCCTTGGGATACATACTGGTAAGATGGTGTGTTTCAAAAGCAAAACACTCCTGATAATCAATATCCCGCAGAGCCTGCACTACCTCTTTCCAGGGAATCGTTCCGTTAAACGGTGAGAAATGCTCGTCCTTGATACCGTAATTATCGTTAATATGGGTAGCCTTCAGATGAGATCCCACCTGACGGATCATATCGGGAACATTCAGACCCACCATATTTGCATGACCTGTATCAATACATATCTGTACATTAGGATTGTCAATGACATCGATCAGCTCCAGCAGTTCTTCCGCACAGCTGCCGTAATGAGTAGGCTTTGTCATGTTCTCAATAGCCATTCCCACATGATGATCCGCAAAAATTTCACCCCAATGCTTCATGTATTCTCTGTTATATTCAAAAGATTTTCTGTAATCATAGCCGCCACCGTTGCGTCTTACAGTGTAGGGATGAACTACCATCCACTTTACTCCCAATGCTTCTGCTGCCAGAACACTGCGTCGCATAAGCTCCTCTCCCAGCTCTCCGTCCGAACGGGTCAGATCCGCATTAAATGCATTTCCAATGGTCCAGTAGGCATGTGCCTGGATGTATTTCACACCGAGTTCTTCTGCCAGTGCTGCGGTATCCGCAATCCATTTTTCCCAGTTCTCTCCTCTTAAGGGCTGTCCTTCCCTGCAATGGCTGCAAAGACATGCATCTACATATTTATATCCCGCCTTTGCACAAGCCCTGGTGGACACGTCAATGGGAATCTGATAAGGTCTCTTATCATCGAAATCCATAATGTTAGTTGATGTTGCGAGTTTCATTTTTTATCCTCCATTCTTTTTCTTTTTAAGAAATGCATCTTCCATAATTCTGTAGTTCTCACTATATACTTACTTGTATAATATGTCAATACATATATGGTATATATTTTATCATTTTAAGCAAAACATGCACTATTGTACGTACATAATAAGCAAAAAAGACCGGAATAGCATTCTTTTATGAACTGTACCGGTCTTTCTTATCATTTTATATAACGACATTACACAGACAAAATAGCTTTTTGTTCCAGTAAATGTCTGCGAAGCTCTGCCACATCTACCTTTTCGGGTTCACAATGGACTGCTGCCGCCATCGCAGCCGCTTCTCCGGCCGCCTGTCCCACTGCCATACATTCATTCATGATTCTGGTGGAACCAAAGGTGATCGCATCTACGCTGATGTCTCTTCCCGCCATCATCAGGTTGGGAATATCCGCAGACACCAGGCATCCATAGGGGATTCCAAAAGGCTCTTCAATGGTAACACGATACGTTCCGGTACCTGCACCATTATGAATATCAATAAAGTACCCACATAATGCAATACTGTCCTCCGGCTTTTTTCCATCCACTGCATCATGATAATCCAGCATCTTAATTCCCTTGATCCTCCGGCTCTCCCGAACGCCAATGGAAGCATTGATGGAATCCAGATAACAGTTTTCAAAACCGGGCACATTTTCCCGGAACATCTTCATAAGTTTCGGAATCTGCAGATGGGCTTCCATTTCCCCGTTACTTAAATCATGCAGGTCGGAACCGTCAAAATTCAACAGACGGATCGTATTCACCGCCACCTGCCCAGGCATGGGCTGACGAATAAAAATCACGGTCTCTCTGTCCACCGGACATTCGCCCTTTTTCCGAAGCTCTTCCAAAAGATGATGCATCCCCAGAAAAATAAAGCTCTTGGTCTTCCGGAAGAAATCCGCATTATATCCCTGGGCAATATTGTCCAATACATCATAGGGCAGTTCCTCCGGATGTTGTTCGATAAAATCGCAAAACTCCTCAAAATTCACACCGCCGAGATTAAACATCAAGGTAGGCGGCTGCATCACATTGTTTTCGTTTCCTTTTTCTGTTGTCGCTCCGCTTAAAGCACCTAAGTCACCATCTCCGGTTCCGTCGATAAACACATCTGCCGTGATTTCAATGTGCTGTCCCTTGCCGGACACAATGATAGACTCGATCTTTCCGTCCTTCATTTTCACATCTGCGAGTTCACAGTGCATGAGCAGCTCCACTCCTGCCTCTTTTACCATCTCAAAGCACAGGATTCTGGAATAAAAAGGATGTATCAGCGTAACGGACTGATGATGCGGGCAATACTCATGTCCATAGGATGCTCCCGCCTGCTCCAGCCTGTCCACAAATTCCTGGGCAATACCGCCCACTACCTGTCTGCCCTTGATATCCCAGAATGCCAGAAAAGGAAGTCCGCTTCCCAGCTGACCACCCAGATAACCGTTTCTTTCCACCAGCAGGACCTGAGCTCCTGCCCGTGCTGCGGTCACTGCCGCCGCAAATCCACCGGGACCTCCGCCTACCACTACCACATCTTTTTTTATCTGTTCCATTGCTATCCTCTTTTCTCCAGGTCTTCCAACCAGGCTCTTATCTGTTTACTGTATGTCTCTTCCAGACCCAGGTCCCACAAAAGTTGTAACAGAGTATAACGGTTCCGCACCTCTTTACCAACCTCGATTCCCTCCTGTACCATCTCTATGGGGAGATCGATCTGACAGGGACAATAGGGAGCATCTAAAGATTGCAGTAATGCAATCAGCTGCTCTGTTGCCGGAAGCTGTTCTTCAATGGTGTGCTGGATATCCTTCCACCGCTTTTCAATGATCTGCAGCCTGTGGTTTCGTTGTTCTATATTATTTTTTCCGCATTCCTGTTCCAGTCTCAGGATTCCTTCTGCGGCGTCCAGGTAGCTTGTTTTTATCTTCTGTTCCCAGTCGAATATGTTCCGCTCCTTTTTCTGTGCTGCGGCAAAATCCACCGTTTCCCGTGCTAACATATGATACATCTGTGTGACGATGATCATTCCGACACCTACTTTGGTTCCATGTAGAACCGGCTTTCTGCCTTCCATGAGAAAACGCATCTCCCAAAAATGCGACAAATGGTGCTCACAACCGGATGCCGGTCTGGAATTGCCCACATAATACATGGCAATCCCCGTAACCACTAGGGCTTCCATCAGGCTCCGGATTGCCTCCGGATCTCTCTTTTTAATCTGTGTGCCCTGTTCTACTACTGTTTCCACTGCACCACGCACCATGTCCACCACATAATCGCAGTAGTATTCTCCATTGATCATCTGAGAAAGTTTCCAGTCCAGCAGACAGGTATATTTTCCAAGCACATCCCCCAGTCCAGCGGTGATCAGTTCCATGGGAGCCTCTGCCATAATCTTGGTGTCACCGATGACCGCCACCGGACCATGGGCATCTTTCGTTACTTTCACATGATTGAGCATCAGGGCCGCACCCACGGATACAAAACCATCCATACTGGTGGCCGTGGCTACGATCATATATTCCAGTTTCAACCGAAAACTGACATATTTACACATATCATTGATGGTTCCTGCCCCCACCGCGAGTAGAAGTTCCGTTTTTGGTGGACATGCAGTCACAATTTCTCCCAAATGACTCTCATCGGGAACCGGCTCCTGCTCCGAAAATACCAATGCTTCACAGGCAATCTGTGCTTCCACTAACTCCTGTTCCAAAGCTTCTCCTGCTGCCTTCCAAGTATTCTGATCGGCTACCAGAAATACCCGGTGATAGCCCAGTTCCTCCAAAATACCCGGAACTTTCTGCAGAGCATCCGGTTCGATCACGACTCTTTTTAACGGGGTCTCGTGAACACGACCACAGCTGCATTTTCTTGTTTTTCCCAGATACTGCTCTACTCCTTCTCTCATCCCAACACGCTTTCCGGCATTCGCCTTTACAATAGTCCGAGTCCTTTCCTGTCAAACCGGGACATAACCTCCACATGCTTTTCCGCATCCAGCCGGATACAAAGCAAATCATTCAGACAAGTGCTATAATATCGAATATGTTTTGCCTTCATCTTCCAGGCAAAAGGAGTGCTTCCCATGTCATCGGCACAGGCATATATCACGGAAGGACATATGGCATCCACCCACTCCATACTGTTGGAAGTATGGGCTCCATGATGATTCGCTTTCATCACATCCGCCTTTAACGCTTCTCCATAGCGGGCAATCAGTTCCAGTTCCTTATCACGATACAAATCCCCGCTGGTTAAAAATGCTGACTTCCCATAAGTAAATTTCATCAGAAGGGATAAATTGTTCAGATCCTCCTCAGCGCCGGTACAGCTTTCCACAAGGGCTTCTTCCGGATTGTAGACTGCAATGTCCACTCCACCTATGCTCACGTGAAAGCCTTCCTTTACATCCGTAACAGTTCTGGCTCCTTTCGCCCGGATATAGTCAAAAAATGCCTTTTCCCGCTGACTGTTTACAAATGCGGAACGATAATAACAGCCGATGTAACCACCATCCTGACCGTATATATATTCCGCAACCTGCTGCAGTCCTCCTGCATGATCATCATGGCTGTGTGATAACACCACTCCGTCCAAAGAAGTCAGGTGCAGATCTCTTAACAGGGAGACCACATGCTTTCCACACTCCATGAAGCCTGCGTCAATGAGCATTGTTTGTCCATCCGGGAAAACCAGCAGTGTAGCATCACCGCTTTTCGCCCGGATTCCCGGCTCCCACAGTTTGGGTGCCAGAATGTAGAAATTCCCGTCTCCGCCTTGATCCAATACCTCTCGGATCTTCAAAATAATCTGTTCATATCGATCCGGTGCTTCCGGCCTTTCTTCCGATGGTTTGGCGCTTTGTCTTTCCAGGCAATGCCGTTTGGCCTGCACCAGATATTGATTATCGGATGCAGACCGGCTGATCATGATCTGCTCCCACTGTTCCTCACTTCCCTGATAGAAAACTTCCTCCAGAGATTCGCATTTTCCGAACGCCCGCATATCCACGTCTATAAGAGTAGATGGCAGATAAACTTTTTTTAATGCACTGCAGAACTGAAATGCCTTGGATGCCAGCACCCTGACACCTTCCGGAATGGCAATTTCCTTCAACCCTGTACAGCCCTTAAAGCTGAATACACCCACAATCTCCACAGAGCCAGGCAGGGTAACCTCCTGCAGATTGCTGCAACCGGCAAAGGCATAGTCTCCCACCGTGGTAATTCCATCCCGGATCACCACGACTTTTATTTCCTGCATGAGAGCATTCCAGGGCACCTGTTCCGGTTCTGTATAATCCTCCATGGCTCCCACACCTTGGATAGTAAGGAGCCCGTTTCCTTCCTCATAGTTCCAAACTGCCTGTTGTCCGCAAAGTCGCATTTTGCCTGTTTCCATTTTATTTTTCTTTCATTCCTTTTTCGATTTCACTGACCATCTGTCTCGCTACCAGTACAGAGAACTCCACGCCCTGCTGATGAATCTCCGGGCTCATTCCACCTGTGAAATTGTGAATTTCGTAGGTGAAATCTCCCTGGTAATTCACATCTGCCAGGCTCTTCAGCAGAGGTGTCCACTCTACATATCCCAGATAAGGCAGCAAATGATCATCCTTCTCACCACGGTTGTCGTTGATATGTAATGCCTTTAAACGGCTGCCTATCTGTTGGATCGCTGCTGGCTGGTTGACCTGTGCCAGATTTGCATGTCCGGTATCCCAGCAGATACCAAATATGTCATCCGCATTTAACTTATCCAGAAGCTCCAGCAGATCCTCAGCATTACATCCAAAACGTCTGCCATAACCAATCCCCAGATGATCTACCATGTTCTCGATGGCGATTCCTGTTCCGTATTTTGCCGCCAGCTCGCCAAAGCGTTTAAAACGCTCCGTCTCACTTTCCAGAGATTTCTTCCTGGAATATCCTGCCTCATCATTGACGGAATCCGGATGAATGACTAGCCAGGGCACCTGGCACATACCTGCTGCCTCAATATCTCTCTTGATCCTTCCGATATTGTCTTCCCAGTCCAGTGCGGTAAATTTCATGCTTTCTGCCACACTGTAATAATGCGCATGCGCCTGGGTCACGGGGAGATTATGCTTATCACAATTTTCCTTCTGCCGCTTTACCCAGTCTCTCCAGTCAGGGGCATCCATCGGGAGTCCCTTTCTTCCGTATGCTACAAAGCATAAATCAATGGCGTCAAAACCTGCCTTTGCAATAGATTCAATTGCCTGCTCGCAGGAATAATACATTTTCTGTGTCCAAAAAACACTGCCACAAGTTCCTGTTGATGTCGATATTCTCATAATAATACCCCTGCCTTTCTATCACCTGCCGACTTAGCATCGCAGATAAAAAAATATTATTTTGCATACACACGGATTTCATGAATGACAGCCTGTTCCGCTCCATTGGTGGATTCCGGGATCACACGAATCTCGTCTGCCGGGACATCACCAATTCCCACACTGCACAGTCGCTGGTAATTATCCTTTACAAATGCTTCTCCCGTCTTTTTGCCTTCCCGGTACAATTCGATTTTTACATCTTTTATCAACTCCTCGGGTACACCGTTTCGCTGCTGTGCCTGACGTAAAGGTGCCATAGTCACGCGGATTGGATATGCAAAGTTGGATTCAAAGGTCAGGCGAATTTCCCGGATTTCTTTCGTCTCGTCCAATTTCATGATAAGACACTCTCCAGGCTTCGTAACCCATCCATTCTGTTCCTCTCCAAGTTTTCTGGAAATGCCGTTCGCCACCTTCTCCGGCTCGCCTCCCCGCTCCCAAGAAGAAGCGGTGATTTTTGCCTTAAGTGCCAGATCTTTTTCATCCTCATTCTTAAAGCCCGGCAGAAAACCATCCTCTTTCAGGATGAGCTGTTGTAATTCCTTTACATGAGGTGCCAGCTCTCTCGGGTCACAGGCATACTTGTTACAGAGGGCGGCGGCGATTCCCACTGCTTCCCCTCCAATGGCACAGCAGCCAATGATCCGGGTACTTGCCAGTCCTAGTCTGGTGGTACTGATATCTCTTCCCGCCATGTACAAGTTCTTAATATTTTTCGAATAATAAGAACGGTAAGGAATGGTATACACTCCGTCATAAAAATTACAGTCAGAAGGAAGCAGATTGAAATCCAACAGTCCATGAGGCGCATGGAGATCCACACACCAGCCTCCGTAACAGATCGCATCTTCAAAAATTTTATGCTCAAGAATATCCGTTTCCGACAGCAGATAATCTCCCACCAGGCGGCGGCTTTCTCTCACACCGGGCAGTGCTCCCACCCATTCCAGGGCATAATTCTCCGCATGATGTTCGTGGATTCCTTCCTTATTGTTTTTAATATGATCCCAAATACCGTAAGCATAAGCAATAAGGTCATCGCGAATGGTCTCATACTCTGTGATAATATCCTCGCCATCACCGCAAAGCTCCAGCCACCAGTAGCCATAGTCCACACAGGCACTGCTGGTCATGGAAGTCCGCTTATACTCTTCCGGGTTGGGTGAATCGTCGCAGTTGATGGTATCTCTCATCTGAACGCAGTGAATACGTTTCGCCAGCTGTTCCTCCGTCAGTTTTTTTGCAAAAGAAGGCGGTGTAAATTCCACTGGATGTCCCATATCCCTTGCCTTTAATAAAATGGAATTTCCCATGCGGTAATTGTTGGGTTTTTGAGGAGCATGTAATTCTCCGAACTCAGACTGGGGCTCACTTCCCTTTCGGTATTCAGCTCCCGCATAATATCCCAGTGTTCCGTTTCCCGTAGCATCTACGAAAACCGGTGCATATAACTGATAACGCATCTCTGTGGTTTCCTGCACACAGTAAATAGATAGGATTCTGTCGTCCTCTGTTTCACAGTCATACATGACCGTGTTAAAAAAGACTTCCAGGTCCTTTTCTTCCTTTGCTTTTTCAAACAGCACCATGTCCCACACGGAATAACTGAACTGCTCGTTGTTTTTCTTATTTTCCAGCATCAGCTCATAGAGCAGGCCACCCTCTGCATAATCCGGCTGTTTTAATGACTGGTCCGCACCGGAAATATGTATACGGATTTCGCTGGAAGCATTCCCTCCCAGTACGGGACGTGCCTGAATGAGTGCCGTATGTACGCCCTGTCTCGCTGCGGCAATGGCAGCACACAAGCCTGCCATGCCACCACCTACGACGATCACGTCATAGTGTTTTTTCTCAAATCGAAGATTCATTCGTCATATCCTCCATATATGGTAAAATGATCTTTTCCCTGATATGCCAGGTCGTCAAATTTTTCCATATAATAATTTGGCAAAAATTCATCGTTAAATTGTAAATCATCTGACACGGTGTTCATGACGTAGATGTATACAATCGTGTGTTCCTTTTCATTCAACAAAGCGTACTCATAGCAGAAATCATATCCGGCAATGGTGACATAAGCAGGATACCCGAAAGATGTCGTGTCATATTCCACAGACCGGGTCTCTCCGGTACGATCCGTATAGGTGAGAGAAGAAAGTCTCTCCTGTTCTGTCGCATAAGCATTCTCTTTCAACCGGTAGGAAAGATAAATCTGACTCATAGGTCTGTCCCATCCACTTTCATACTGGTAGTAATACTCCACTTCTTCTGCTTCTGCCGGAATTTCCTCCGGAAAAATCAGAAAATGGGTATATTTTTCCGGCACAGACCACTTCCGGTAGTCTGCCGTATCCTGTGACCGCTCTCTGGTATCGCCCTTTGCCAGATTGCTCAGAGCAAGCGCCAGGACAATGAGGAATACTGAAAATAAAATACTGATGACTGCTACAATATAGCCCTTTGTTTTTCGTTTCATTTTTTAACCCTTTACAGCACCTACGGTAAGACCTTTAATAAAGAATTTTTGTCCGCACAGGAACACAATGAATACAGGAACCGTCGCCAGACAGCAGGCTGCCATCATCAGTCCGTACTGCGTTGCTTCCATACTTACGAAGTTATCCAACACCAACGGCAAGGTATAAAGTGTCGGTTTATTGATAAAGATCAGGGGATCCAGGTAACTGTTCCAGGAGCTTACAAACTGTGTGGTGCATACAGCTGCAATCGTAGGAACAATAATGGGAACCATAATCTGATAGAAAATACGAAACTCCCCGGCACCATCAATTTTAGCTGCTTCACGTAACTCCTCAGAAGTTCCTAAGAATGCCTGACGCATCATAAAGGTAGCACTTACTGCCACAACTTTGGGTAAGATCAGTGCCCAATGTGTATTTACCAGACCAACCGCAGAGAAGATTACAAACCTCGGAATCAGCGTTAACTGAGAGGGAATCATCATCTGGGACAGATACAATAAAAACAGCACATTAGAGCCTCGGAATTTCAGTTTTGCGAAGGCATAACCTGCCAGGCAGCTACTGACTCCCGCTACCAATGCAGAGATGGCGGCTACCTTAATGGAGTTCCAATAACCCTGTAAAAAGTGATAATTTGTTTTTCCTGCAAAACCAAGTACCCGTAGATAATTTTGAGGATACCAATAGGTGGGGAATAGTCCTATTCCCTGCTTCATAACATCGGCTTCTTTTTTAAAGGATGCTCCGATCATCCAGATAAAAGGAGAAAGCATCAGCAAACAAAGTCCGATAATTAAAATAACCATAAGAATTCGGAAAAATCTCTTTTTCGGAGTGTTACTTCCTACTACTTTCGTATTTGCCATTTTCCCGCCTCCTTAATCCTGTTTGTTATTATGAACATATTGAATAATTGTGATAATCAATAAGATCAGGAAAAGAACAACTGCCACTGCAGATCCATACCCTGTCCTATGATAATCAAACGCCAGTTTATAAATATAATATACCAACACATAGGTAGAATCCTTCGGTCCGCCTCCGGTCATGACATTGATATAACCAAATACCTGGAAACTACTGATAATACTTGTAATTGTGATAAAAAAAGTAGTATTCGCTAAAAGTGGAACCGTTAGTTTACGGAACTTCTGAATTCCGTTTGCTCCATCCAAGGATGCACATTCGTAAAGATCGGAAGGCAATGACTGCATGGCTGCTCCATACAAAAATACGGAGTATCCTATCTTCGCCCAGATGACAACCAGCATAATTGCCGGAAGCGCCCAGGTATAACTTACCAGGAACCTTGGCGGATCACTCCAGCCCAGTGCCCGCATCAGATTCGTAAAAGGTCCATAGGTAGAATACATTGTTTTCCAAATGGTAGATGTTGCTACGATGTTACAGATATGGGGCATATATAGTGCAATTCGTACCACGCCCGCAGTCCTGTCTGCGCAGAAATTATCAATCAATGCTGCTATGGCAAGTGCCAGAACAATAGTTAACGGCACTGTAACAATGGTAAATATAACCGTATTCCAGAGAGATTTCTGAAACCAGCTGTCTTTCCATAGGTCAATAAAATTCTGAAGTCCTACAAAATTCCAGTTGCCCAGTCCATCTGTATATACCCAGTCCGTCAGAGAAATATAGAGCGAGATCAGCATGGGAATCAAGCTTAACAATATTAGCCCTATAAAACTGGGCAGAAGGAACATCATTGCCATTCCTTCTTCCTTCCTCTGTCTTCTTTTCTTTCCTACTCCCGGCGGAAGTTCTCTTTTAATTGCTTGTGTTTTCCACATGGCAGATACCTCTTTCCACATAAAATATTGTTTATACCGGTTATTAAAAGAGGGATGCTACAGTGTAATGTTACAAGTAGCATCCCTGTGATCATATCCAGCGTACATCCGCTGTCAATTATTCTGCCAGAAGAGCATTTCCTCTCTCTGTTGCTTTCCTTAATGCTTCCTCTGCCGTAGGTGTTACTCCATAAAGGAAATCCTGTCCTTCTTCAGAAAGAATTGTTGCAAGTTCACCCTTTTTGGAATTTACATAACTCGCCTTTGTATATGAAGAACGATCTGTGCTAAATAAATGCTGTAAGGATACAATATCAATCGTATCTCCTGCATTTTCTTTTACATAATCCAGCATAGCATCCATATCCGTTCCTAACCACAGCGGATAACGAGCAGCCTTAATCAACGGAGACATACCACCCTGAATGTACCAACGTGCGAATTCACATGCAGCTTCTTTATAAGGAGTGCTTGCAGAAATACACATAAAATCACCGGAATAGTTGGCCTGATCCTGTGTATAACAATCGGCATATTCTTCACTGGGAACGGGGAATGGAACTAAAGCAGTTGTAAAATCATGAGGGTAAGTCTCGGTATCCATGCAAAGTCTCAATTGAGAGAAAATACCAAACATTGCGCATTTTCCTTCCAGGAACATGGACTGCGGTGTCATGGTATCTGCCACATCATCTGCCAAAGTAGGCGCATATCCTTCATCACAGGTATCCTTAACCAGATTAAAACCTGCTACCCATGCAGGATCTTCCCAGTTCACGGAAGTCATGGAGTCATCTTTAAACGTTGCATTATTTCCCAGGACTGCACTGATGTAAGTAGTCCATGCGCTCTTTGTAAAATCAAAGCCCCAGCACATTCCATAAACCTTATCCTGACCTTCTCCATGTGTCAGCTTCTTTACTGCATCCGTAAACTCAGCATATGTCCAACCTTCATAAGGCATTTCAATGCCGGCTTCGTCAAACATATTTTTGTTAACCATGATATATGCATTGTTATCAAATTTAGTAGGCAGTCCCCAGACAGAACCATCATCAAATACATATTCCGTCTTTGTGTTCTCGCCTAACTCTTTTGCAATATCAAATCCAATGGAATCCAGATAATCACTGTAATCATATAACAGTCCGGCATCTGCTCTGGTTGCAAGTTTGGTTTTGTCTCCATACCCAATAAACACATCAACACCACCGTCTTCACCCGCCATCAGATAAGTCTCCAGCTGAAGGTTACCATCAGAGTTGTTGACATAACGGTTATACTCCACCTGTACACCTTTATCTGCATATTCCTTATTAAAGTTCTCAACAATTTCATCGTATCCGTATTCCGGCTGGATGCCTCCCCAGAACTGTAAAGTAACTGTCTTTCCATCCTCGGTTCCGTACCACTCTTTTTCTTCGGAAGCTGCTTCCGTAGTGGTAGCGGCAATACTGCTTTCACTCTGCGGCTGAGTGGTGTCTGTTGTGTCTGTGCTTGCGCCACATCCGGCAAGGGTTCCCATTACCATTGCTGATGTCATCACCAGTGCCATGATTCTCTTCATCTTCATAACTCATCCTCCAATATCAATTTTTCGTTTATTCACATGTGATTACATGTTGAGCTCTTATGTATGTTATTATTATATATTTTTCCTATATACTTGTCAATACATGTTATAAATATTGTTCATTTTTTTACATTTGTC
>ERZ1026894.389-NODE-389-length-32830-cov-38.725370_pt1 | contig 32830 bp, 30 predicted proteins | sample MGYA00380177_ERZ1026894 | MGnify/ENA primary metagenome ERZ1026894 (study PRJEB33269, sample SAMEA4719813) | human gut metagenome | biome: human-associated habitat; feature: organic feature; material: feces | place: Cameroon | collected 2013-10 ... | reverse complement strand
GGGAGGAGAAGGCTAAGGATTTGGCTGCTCGTTTCATCAAGAACTTCAAGAAGTATGAGACAAACGAGGCTGGTAAGGCTCTCGTTGCTGCTGGTCCACAGCTCTAATACATACGTTTCCTCACCTTGTGTGAGGAACATGTATCAATCGAATATTCGATTTACACATGATATTAAAATCCCGTTTCTCTTGCGAGAAGCGGGATTTTTTTCGTGTTGTAGTAGGTATAGAAGGATTTCTTGCCTCGTGTTTTGCGACGGAACAGAAAGCGTTATTGAGTGGCTTTGCAAAACTTGCGTAGAAAGCACAGAAAGCCCGTCACTGGCATCTTCTCTCTCTAAATCGGCCCTTATAATCACTAAACAAACTTAAAAAAAGCGTTTAAATGCCATATTTTGCATAATAAACCGCACAAAAGGGGCTTTTTTTGAAGAATTCTCCGTAAATTTGCAGCTAAAAATATTTAGAGTGTAATGAAAAGGAAGTTTTTAGCTTTCATCTTGCTGGTGACAGCAGGTTTGTCGTTGTCGTCTTGTCTTGACAGCACTGACAACAATACTAATATAGTATATTCTCATGATACAGCCATCACCAACTTCTCGTTGGGCAAGATGGACAAGTTGGGCAAGAAGAAGGATGGCGTCAGTGATTCTCTCCTTAGAGGTGTCGTAGACGGCTCCAAATATTCGTTTACCATCGACCAGGCCAATCATGAGATTTATAATCTCGATTCTCTCCCAGTGAATACTCGTATAGCTGCCGTTCTTGCCACGATTTCGGCAAAGAATAGTAACTATATTCAGATCAACTACCAAAAGCAAGAGGATGTAGCTGAAGGCGAAAAAAACGATTCGCTCGTTTGGTATAACAGTACCGACTCTATCGACTTTACCAAGACGAAGGAAAAAGCCATCAGAGTGTTTGCGCAAGATGCTACTGCTTATGCAGATTACACCGTTAAGGTAAACGTGCATACACAGCGCCCAGACACCTTTATCTGGCAGTCTTTGGCCAAAGAGAATGCGGAGTTGGCAGCACTTTGTAGTATGAAGGCTGTGAGCTTGGGCGAGCAGGTGGTGCTTTTCGGACAGAATGTTGCTGGTGAACTCAAGATGTATAAGGGAGAGGATGGCGGCAAGCAGTGGAAAGATGTCAGCACTGAGGCTAACTTGGGTAATCAGGCTGCCGAGAATGTGGTGGTGTTCGACAATAGTATCTATGTTCTTAATCCAGAAACGCATCAGCTGTTGAAGTCTATGGATGCGAAGAATTGGACTCTCGTGGGTACTTTTGCGTCACTCAAGCAGTTGATAGGTGCTGGCAGCAGAAATCTTTATGCTTATTCGGGTGATGCAGAAGCTATGGGTATCTCTGTCTCTTCGGATAAGGGTGCCTCATGGACTGCCGAACAGATAGATGCCGACGCCAAGTACTTGCCAGTATCGAATATCAATATGTCTTACTCGTCAATACGTTCTACTAAGGACGCTGAGAACGTACTCCTTATCGGTAATCGTAACTCTACAGAGAAGACAGACACGATAGCTATGGTATGGAACCGTACCATCGACTTCACTGGCAATAGTAATGCCGGCAGCAAGTGGAATTTTGTGGAATACGATAATAGTCAGCCTTACAAGATGCCTAAGCTCGACCAGCTTGTAGTAGCTAAGGCTGAAGATAGCTATATAGCGCTTGGTAGCGACGCCAAATGGTATGAGAGCATCGATGGTGGCCTCTCTTGGAAGGTAGATACCCTGGTGGTGATGCCTAAGGGAGATGGCAGTAGTCCTGCTTACGACAAGACCAAGCCTTTTGCTTTCGTTAAAGTCAAAGAATCAGCGGTAGCTCCCGATGCAACTCCTTATGACACCTATATCTACTGGATTATCAATGGTGGCAATGTGTGGAAGGGTCGTTACAATCGTGATGGCTGGCTGAGAAAAGACTAAAATACCCCTATATATATAATAAGGTGTAAGTAAACATGCGCAAGATATTCTTCATGATACTAATGGTGATGGCTGCTGCTCGAATGAGTGCGCAGGACGATCCGCAGTATCGTATGGAGGTAGGCGCAGGAGTAGGCATGGTGACTTATGAGGGCGATTTCAATGGTAATATCTTTGCCAAAATGCAGCCCATGGGAACCATCGTAGGCCGTTATAATCTGGATGCCTATAAAGCGCTGAAGTTAGGGATAAGTGTAGGCAAACTGAAAGGTTCGTCAGACAAGGTGGAAACCTACTATCCTGATTTTGCGGAAGCTCCCTATAGTTTTAGTAATGCCTTGGTGGATGTAAGCCTCGTCTTTGAGTACAACTTCTGGCCTTATGGTACAGGGCGCGACTATCGTGGAGCAAAGCGTTTTACGCCCTTTATCTTTGGCGGTTTGGGTGCCACTTATGTAAAAGGCGATGACAAAAATGTGTTTACTGGAAATGTGCCCATCGGACTGGGTGTAAAATATAAAGTGTCGGAAAGGGTGAATGTAGGGCTTGACTGGGCCATTCATTTCTCACTGAGTGATGAACTTGATGGAGTGAAAGACCCCTATGGCATTAAGAGTAGTGGACTCTTTAAGAATACCGACTGTTATTCTGCGCTGCAGCTGACAGTGACTTACAGCTTTAGTGCAAAATGTAGAACCTGCAACAAAGAAGATTAATGACTAACGTCTTGGATATGAACAGAATACCCCAGCACATAGCTATCATTATGGATGGCAACGGACGCTGGGCAACAGAACGTGGAAAAGAGCGCAGCTTCGGCCATCAGGCTGGAGTGGAAACGGTGCGCCGCATCACGTCGGAGTGTACACGTCTCGGAGTAAAGTATCTCACACTCTATACTTTCTCAACCGAGAATTGGAATCGTCCGGCCGATGAGGTGGCTGCACTCATGGGACTTGTCCTCACATCGCTGGAGGATGAAATCTTCATGAAGAACAATGTGAGATTCCGTGTGATTGGCGACATCAAACGCCTGCCACAGCAGGTTCAAGACAAGTTGCATCAAACCATGGAGCACACGGCACAGAATGATGCTATGACCATGGTGGTGGCTCTGAGCTACTCGTCGAGATGGGAAATCGTTCATGCCATGAAGGAAACTGTTTTCGAGGCGTTGAACAATGGCTCTTGTCCTACGAGAAGTTACCAAGAACTGGAGAAGCAACTCACAGAGGAAAACTTCAGCCGTCATCTGGACACTTATTTCATGCCCGACCCAGACCTTCTTATACGTACAGGAGGTGAACTGCGTATCAGCAACTATCTGTTATGGCAGATAGCTTATTCTGAGTTGTATTTCTGTGATACTTATTGGCCAGACTTCAAGGAGGAAGATCTCCACAAGGCTATAGAGAGTTTCCAGAACAGGCAGCGCCGTTTCGGTAAGACCGAAGCTCAGGTGGAAGAAGAGGAGGAGTAAACTGATAGGATATCGGGAGGCTTCCGACGATAAAGAAAAAGATAAAGCAACGTATAGATACATATATAAATCAATGGATAAAATAAGAAAGATTTTCATCCTCTTGTGTGGCCTCGCCATGGGTATGCAGGTGCAGGCACAAGATAAGATAGTAAACCCTGACATCTCGTATGCCGGCACTCCCCGTACTCTTACCATCGGAGGCATCAATGTGTCGGGCGTAGAGGGATATGAAGACTATGTGCTTTCTGGTATTTCGGGCTTGTCGGTAGGCGAGCAGGTGGAAGTTCCTGGCGATGATATCACCAATGCCGTAAAACGTTATTGGAAGCATGGATTGTTCTCTAAGGTGGCTGTTGCTGCCGACTCTATCGTAGGAGATAAGCTTTATCTGCATATCTATCTGTCTGTTCGTCCACGCATCTCAAGCATCAACTACATCGGTCTGAAGAAGAGTGAGCGTGAAGATATGGAGCAGAAGTTGGGTATGGTGAAAGGTACTCAGCTGACACCTAACATGATAGACCGTGCTAAAATCTTGGCCAAGAAATACTTTGACGACAAAGGTTTCAAGAATGCTGATATAGAGATTAATCAGCGTGATGATGTGGCAGAAAAGAACCATGTCATCCTCGACGTAGTGGTGGATAAGAAGGAGAAAACAAAGGTTCACAAGATAACTATTGCGGGCAATGAGAAACTCTCTGATCGCAAGATTAAAGGTGGACTCTTTGCGAAGGGTGCCTTTGCCAAAACTCATGAGGCTGGTAAATTAGGCAGCTTCCTGAAAGCCAAGAAGTTTACTCCCGAACGTTGGAAGGAGGATAAGCAGAAACTCATCGATAAGTATTACGAGTTGGGTTATCGTGATGCCCAGATTCTTGAGGACAGCGTGAGCAACTACGATGAGAAACATGTGGACATCTATATCAAGGTGGAAGAAGGTAAGCAATATTTCTTGCGCAATGTGACATGGGTGGGCAACACCGTTTACTCTACCGACTATCTCTCTGCATTGCTCAGCATGAAGAAAGGCGACGTGTACAACCAGAAGTTGTTGCGCAAACGACTCAATGAGGATGACGATGCTGTGGGTAACTTGTACTATAACAATGGATATGTGTTCTCAAACATCAATCCTGCTGAGGTAAACATCGATGGCGACTCTATCGACCTGGAAATGCGTGTCACTGAGGGACCACAGGCTTATCTGAGTCATATTCGTATCAATGGTAATACTCGTTTGTACGAGAATGTCGTTCGTCGTGAGCTGCGTACAAAGCCAGGCGACCTCTTCTCTAAGGATGCCGTCATGCGTTCGGTTCGTGAGTTGGCTTCTATGGGACACTTCGACCCAGAGAAGATGAACCCTGACATCAAGCCTAATTATGAGGATGGTACGGTAGATATCAACTACGACTTGGTGCAGAAGAGTAACGACCAGATCGAGTTCTCTCTCGGATGGGGACAGACGGGTGTTATCGGACGTGTGGGATTGAAGTTGAATAACTTCTCTATGCGCAACCTCTTCAATAAGAACAAGGAACATCGAGGCATCATGCCTATCGGTGATGGTGAGGTGTTGAGCATCGGTGCCCAGACCAATGGTACTTACTATCAGTCGTACAACATTAGCTATTCTACTAACTGGTTTGGTGGAAAACGACCTATCCAGTTTAGTGTAGGTGCTTACTATAGTAAGTCGACCGACGTGTCAAGCAACTATTACAACAGTGCCTACATGAACAACTACTATAGTTATATGTATGGTTATGGTAATAGCTACTACAATAATTACGAAAACTATTACGACCCAGATAAGTATATCCAGATGTTGGGCTTGAGCCTTGGATGGGGTAAGCGCTTGCGTTGGCCTGACGATTACTTCACTCTGTCGGTGCAGGTGGCTTATCAGCGTTACATGATGAAGAACTGGAACTATATGTTGATGACCAATGGTAATGCAAACAACTTGAACTTTACCATTTCGCTCAATCGAACATCTACCGACAACCAGCTCTTCCCACGTAGAGGTTCTGAGTTTGAGGCAAGTGTCAACCTTACTCCACCATGGAGCTTGTTTGATGGCAAGGACTACAAGAATCTTGCTAACGACTCCAAGTCTCCTACCTATGCTGCAGAACAGCAGGAGAAGTATCGCTGGGTAGAATATCACAAGTGGAAGTTTAAGGCTAAGACTTATACTGCTCTTACCAGTGGACAGAAGTGTTTCGTGCTGATGACACGTATCGAGCTTGGATTGCTCGGTGCTTACAATAAGTACAAGAAGAGTCCGTTTGAGACCTATTATGTGGGTGGTGACGGTATGAGTGGATATTCATCTTACTATGGTGAAGAAACCATTGGTCTTCGTGGTTATGAGAATGGTTCGGTGTCTTACAACCGCAGCACAGGTTACTATGCTTATGCATACGACCGCTTCTCGCTGGAGCTTCGTTATCCTTTCCTCTTGGGTAATACTACCATCTATGGTCTTACCTTTGTCGAGGCAGGTAACGCTTGGTATGAGACAAAGAACTTCAATCCGTTCAGCATGAAGCGCAGTGCCGGTGTCGGTGTTCGTATCTTCCTGCCTATGGTGGGCTTGATGGGTATCGACTGGGCTTATGGTTTCGACAAGGTATGGAACGGAAGCCAGTATAAGAAGGGCGGTAGCCAGTTCCACTTCATCTTGGGACAGGAGTTCTAATTTAAAGTGAAGAGTGAAGAACAAAAAGTGAAGAATTCATTTGTGGAGGATTTGAAATGAAGAAGATAATAATGATGCTGATGATGGCAGTAACGGCCATTACAGCGAGTGCACAGAAATATGCCTTGATAGACATGGAGTACATCTTGAAGAATGTGCCAGCCTATGAGCGTGCTAACGAACAGCTCAACCAAGTGAGCAAGAAATGGCAGGCTGAGGTGGAAACTCTCAATATAGAGGCAAGCACCATGTATAAGAACTACCAGAATGAGGTGGTCTTCCTCTCTCAAGAGCAAAAGAAAGCCAAGCAGGAGGCTATCATGAACAAGGAAAAGGAAGCCAGCGAACTGAAGAAAAAATACTTCGGTCCAGAAGGTGAACTCTTCAAAAAGCGTGAAGCGCTCATGGGTCCTATCCAAGAAGAGATTTACAATGCAGTGAAAGAGGTTTCTGACCTGCGCGGATACTCCCTGGTGCTTGATCGTGCCAGCAACAGTGGTATCATCTTTGGTTCGCCAAAGATAGACATCAGCAACGAAGTATTGAAGAAATTGGGTTATTCTGCCAACTAAGTGACGGTAAAAAAAACAACTTGGTTCGATTTGAGTGAAAATGTACCATATCGATAAGGTCTCGACCTCATCTTTTTGGCTATTTTCTTCCCTCTCATCGGTCATATAGCTCGCTATACTCCCTCTTCGAGAGAAGAAAATATCTCAAAAATATGAGGTTCAAATCATACCAATTTATTTTTTCACCATCACTAAGCCTAAATAAGGCTAAAAATAATTCGCTTTTCTTCGATGATTCAGAAAAATATGCTATCTTTGCATTGTTATCTTTGTGTATAAGATATGGCTCATGTAAAATGAATTAATAATTAAAAACGAATAGAACAATGAAAAAATTAGTTTTAATGTTGATGCTTCTTGCTCCTATGACTATGATGGCGCAGAAGTTTGGTAAAGTCAACACCCAGACTATCATGCAGGCTCTGCCTGATGTTGCTAAGGCAAATGGTGAGCTTGAGGCTCTGCAGAAGCAGAAGGACAATGAGTTGAAGGCTATGCAGGAAGAGTTCCAGCGCAAGGCTGACGAGTACCAGAAGGGTGCAAGCACGATGAATGCTACTGCCAAGCAGCAGAAGGAGACTGAGTTGCAGGGACTTCAGCAGAAGATTCAGCAGGCTTATCAGGATGGTCAGCAGGAGTTGCAGAAGAAGAGCAACGAGCTGATGCAGCCTATCGTTACCAAGGTGCGTACTGCTATCGATGCTGTAGGCAAGGCTGGCAACTATACTTACATCTTCGAGGAGGGTGCTGCTATCTATGCAGGTCCTAATGTAGTAGATGTTACTAAGGAAGTTCAGGCTAAGATCAAGTAAGCGATTACTTGTTGACTATAGGGTAAAAAGGGCAGGCATGGATGCTTGCCCTTGTTTCTCTTTTATATAAAGGTGTTATTCTTCAATTTTCATTATTCTCTTTTTTAAAAAAGATATAACTCATGAAACAGATTCTTTTGTCTTTTGTCTTTATGCTTGTGTCGCTCATAGCGTCGGCTCAACAGTCTGCTCATGCACAAGTTGCGGAAACCCCACAGGGAAAGTCTCTGTATTTTGGATATTTCAGCTACGAGGAGGTTCTTCATACCATGCCTGGCTATGCCATAGCTAAGCATAATATGGATGAGCTTAAAGCCAAGTATGATGCTGAAACCAAACGTGCGGAAGATGAGTTTAATGCCAAGTACGAAGAGTTTCTCGACGGGCAACATAGTTTTGCTCCATCTATCTTGGAAAAGAGACAGGCCGAGTTGCGCGAGCTAATGGCTAAGAATGTCACCTTTAAGGCCGAGGCTACACGCTTGTTGCAACAGGCAGAGGAGGATGTTTATGCTCCTTTGAAAGCACAGATCGATGCTGCTGTGCAGAAGGTGGGAACAGAAAAGGGTCTTGCCTTTATACTGAATACCGATAAGGGTGCTGTACCTTATGTTAGTGCTGCGTGTGCAGAAAACGTAACCCTTTTAATCAAGGAGAGTCTGAAATGATGTTGCCTTCCAATCCTGGTCCTATAGGAATCTTCGATTCTGGCTATGGCGGTCTGACAATCCTCCATGGTCTTCGCCAAGTGTTACCACAATATGATTATATGTATTTGGGTGACAATGCTCGTGCTCCTTATGGTTCGCGCTCGTTTGAGGTGGTGTATAAGTTTACCCGTCAGGCAGTCATCAAACTGTTTTCTATGGGTTGCCATTTGGTGATTTTGGGTTGTAATACGGCTTCGGCTAAAGCGCTGCGCTCAATTCAGCAGCGGGATATTCCTGAGCTTGATCCTACTCGCCGCGTTTTGGGTATTATTCGTCCTACGGCAGAGGTGATAGGCGACTTGACTAAGAGCAGGCATGTGGGTATTCTTGCCACAGAGGGAACTATCAAGAGCGAAAGTTATAAGATGGAGATAGGCAAGCTCTGGCCTGATATTCAGGTGAGTGGTGTGGCTTGTCCGCTGTGGGCTGCCATTGTGGAAGCCAACGAGGCTGATAGTCCTGGCGCAGATTACTTCGTCAAGAAGCGTATTGATCAGTTGATGAGAAAGGATGCAGACATTGACACGATCATCTTGGGTTGTACGCATTATCCGCTGTTGATGAATAGTATCGTGAAGAATGTCCCTGATGGTGTGAGAATCGTACCTCAAGGACAGTATGTGGCCAATAGTCTTCATGAATATCTGCTAAGGCATCCCGAACTGGAGCGTAATATTACGCAGAACGGCACTTGCCAATACCTTACTACGGAGAGTGAGGAAAAGTTCAAGGAGTCAGCACAGATATTTCTGCATGAGCGTGTGAATGTAAGCCATGTTGATTTAGAATAAAAAACGATGTAAAATGTTTAATAGCTCAATATGTAATAATGAGCTTTTTAATTGAAAAGAATATGCAAGAAACAAGACAAAACCGTATATCAAGACTGTTGCAAAAAGAGCTCAGTCTGATCTTTCAGTCTCAGACACGCATGATGCATGGTGTGATGGTGAGTGTGACTAAAGTAAAGATTAGCCCCGACCTCAGCATCTGTACAGCGTATCTCAGTGTCTTCCCATCTGAAAAGGGTGAGGAAATATTAGAGAATATTACTGCCAACGAGAAGACCATTCGTTATGACTTGGGTAAGCAGGTGAGAAATCAGTTGCGTATCATTCCTGAGTTGCGTTTCTTCCTCGATGACAGTTTAGATTATCTGGAGCGTATTGATGAGTTATTGAAAAAATAAGATAGTGGTAAGGGAGTCAAGGCAAAGTACTTGACTCCCTGTCAACTTTCATGAAGAATAAGCTAAGTAGAATCTATGAATTTTCCCTTTTTTATTGCGCGTAGGTATCTCTTTGCCAAGAAGAGTACCCATGCCATTAATGTGATTAGTGCCATTAGTGCCATCGGTGTCGCTGTAGCAACGATGGCATTGGTGATAGTGCTGAGCGTATTCAATGGATTTCATGATTTGGTGGCTTCGCTTTTCACCAATTTCGACCCACAGTTGAAGGTCGTTCCTATAGAGGGAAAGACGGTACCGGCAGACGACCCGATACTGACAGAAATCAAGGCTTTGCCACAGGTGGATGTTGCCACAGAGTCGGTAGAAGACCAGGCCTTGGCGATCTATCAAGACAAACAAGCTATGGTCATGATAAAGGGTGTGGATGATAACTTCTCGGAGTTGACGCATATTACGGATATTCTTTATGGAGATGGTTCTTTCTCCTTGCATGCAGCAAACTTAGAGTATGGCGTTTTGGGTATTCGGTTGGCGCAGACTCTTGGCGTGGGTGCGCAATGGAATGGATTCCTGCGTATCTATGCACCTCAGAAGGAAGGTCAGTTTGATATGTCTAATCCCGATGCAGGCTTTGTCGTCGATTCTCTGAATAGTCCTGGAGTACTTTTCTCCGTCAAGCAGTCTAAGTATGATAAAAACTATATTGTCACCTCTATAGCTTTTGCTCGTAACCTTTTTGGGCAGCAAGGTATGTTGTCTTCGCTTGAAATACGACTGAAACCAGGAAGCGACCTCCAGGCGGTAAAAGCAGAGATGCTCAAGATAGCAGGTGCCAAATACCAAGTACTTGACCGTTATGAACAACAGGAAGATACCTTCCGTATCATGTCTATAGAGAAGATGATAGCTTATATCTTCTTGACTTTTATCTTGGTGGTGGCTTGTTTTAATATCATAGGTTCGTTGTCGATGCTCATCATCGATAAGAAAGACGATGTGCAGACATTGCGCAACTTAGGTGCTACAGATAAACAGATAGCTCGTGTTTTCCTTTTTGAGGGAAGAATGATCTCGGCAGTGGGTGCCTTGTTGGGTATCGGGTTAGGACTTTTGCTTTGCTTCTTGCAGCAACAGTATGGCTTGGTAAAGTTAGGTGATTCGGAAGGCTCGTTCATTGTGAATGCTTATCCCGTCAGTGTGCATTATTTGGATGTACTACTTATCTTGGTGACAGTTATTGCCGTGGGGTGGCTTTCTGTGTGGTATCCGGTGAGAGCTTTGAGCAAAAGACTGTTGAGTTAAAGGGAAGTTAAAGAAGTTATCACTCCCTACGGTCGTTGGGGAAGTTATAGCCAATAGCCTTTTTGGTTGTATATTAAGCTATAAAGCATATGGCTTTAACTTCTCTAAATTCTTTAACTTCCCCATTTGCGAAAGTTGAATCCTTTATTTTTTTCTGATGAGTGTGAGACCGTCTCTTAGGGGTAGGATGACAACTTCTACGCGAGAATCTTGTGCGATGAAGTCGTTGAACTTACGTATGCCTTGCGTCTGGTGATCGTGGTCGTAGGCGGAATCTGTGACATGACCATCCCAAAGAGTGTTATCAGCGAGGATATAGCCACCAGGATTCAGAATGCTCAGTACCATTTCGTAGGTCTCCAGATAGGTGCGCTTGTCGCCATCAACAAATGCCATGTCGAACATTACCCCCAACTTAGGTGCCTCGATGTTGGCATCTCCAATGCGGAAGTCTATCTTGTCGGCCACGGAAGAGCCTTCTATCCATGGGCGTGTGAAGTCTTCCATCTCATCGTTGATTTCAAAAGTATATAGTTTGCCACCTTCTTTCAGACCTTCTGCCAGACAGATGGCGCTATATCCGCTGAACGTACCTACCTCAAGAATATTGTTGGGACGAATCATCTCAACAAGCATCTTTAGGAGTCTACCCTGGATATGTCCACTTGCCATACGTCCATGAATGGTATGTATGTTGGTGGCCCGATAGAGTCGATATAGGTATTCTCCCTCGGGTTGGATATGTTGGCAAATATATTGGTCTATAACCTCTGTCTCTGTCATGCTATCGTTGTGCTAAGATGCCCGCAATGGCAAGGTCGTATGATGCTAATCCAAACCCACAGATGACACCGAGGCATACTGCAGAAAGGAATGAGTGATGACGAAACTCCTCGCGCTTGTGAACGTTGGAGATATGAACCTCTACTACAGGGCATTTCATGCTGCGTATACAATCTTGCAGTGCAATGCTGGTGTGTGTGTAGGCTCCAGCGTTTAGAACCACTCCGTCGTAACTGAATCCTACTTCCTGTAACTTGTTGATAAGCTCACCTTCGATGTTGCTTTGATAGTATTCTATCTCTACATCAGGGTATTTCGTTTTCAGCTGGGGAAGATAACTTTCGAAGGAATTGCTGCCGTAAATACCAGGCTCGCGAACACCAAGCAAGTTTAGGTTGGGTCCATTGATAATCTGTATCTTCATATCTAAAAGATGTTTTTGTTCCTAAATATCAGAATTTTTTTGTACTTTTGCGAACGAAGAGTCTGGCAAAGGCCTGTTGGCGATGTGTCATGGCTCGCTGTTGTATATGCAAAGGTAATAATAAAAATGGAAACAAGCAAGAAATCAAGTACGGAAATTGTAAAGAACTATATGAGGTATCTCAAGTTGGAGCGCAATTTCTCTGTCCATACGTTGGCTGCGTATCGGCATGATTTGAAGTATCTGCTTGATTATGTAAAGCAAAACAACATGTCGGTGCTGGAGGTACGGTTGCCTGATTTGCAGCATTTCTCTGCGTCTGTCCACGATGCTGGGGTGGGGGCTCGCACGCAAGCACGCATCCTTAGTGGCATCCGGTCTTTTTATCGATTCTTAGTTCTTGATGGTTTTCTCAAGGACGATCCTACCGAATTGCTGGAAAGCCCACAAGTGGGGTTGCATCTGCCTGAATATCTGACGGTAGAGGAGGTGGATCAACTGGAGAATGCCATAGACTTGAGCAAATGGGAGGGGCAGCGTAACAAAGCCATCATAGAGGTGCTTTTCTCATGCGGACTGCGTGTAAGTGAACTTGTGAATCTTAAATTGAGCGATCTTTACGAGGAAGAAAAGTTTGTGCGCGTGTTGGGTAAAGGCAGTAAAGAAAGGTTGGTGCCCATCTCATCGAAAGCCCTTGACGAGTTGCATTACTGGTATATGGATCGCAACCTGATGAAGATAAAACCTGGTGAAGAAGACTATGTCTTCCTTAACAGAAGAGGGGCGCATCTTACTCGGACCATGATTCTGATTATGATCAAACAATATGCCATAGCTGCAGGTATCACCAAGACGATCTCGCCGCACACGTTGAGGCATAGTTTTGCCACAGCTTTGCTCAAAGGGGGTGCTGACTTGCGTGTCATACAGGCGATGTTGGGGCATGAAGATATCGGTACTACGGAAGTGTATACTCACCTGGAAGACTCCGATCTCAGAAAAGCGATCTTGGAACATCATCCTCGCAATATCATGTATGGCGAAAAATAGCTTAAAGTCAGGAAAAAACATCAACTTTTTCGTGTAAAAACAGCGGTATGTGGAAAATAATGCGTAACTTTGCAGCCCGATAAATATTAGATATATCATAACCAAGATTTTAACATAAGAAATATGGCATATTTGTTTTCATCAGAATCAGTTTCTGAAGGACATCCAGATAAGGTATCTGACCAGATATCAGATGCTTTGCTTGATCAATTTTTAGCTTACGACAAGGACGCACATTGCGCCATTGAGTCTTTCTGTACTACAGGTCAGGTAGTCATCATGGGTGAGGTGCGCTCGACAGAGTATGTAGACTTGCAGACTATCGCTCGCAAAACCATCAAGAAGATTGGCTATACGAAGTCGGAATATCAGTTTGATGGCGACTCTTGTGGTATACTTACAGCTATCCACGAGCAGAGTGATGATATCAATCGCGGTGTAAGTCGCAAGGAGGATGAAGACCAGGGCGCTGGCGACCAGGGTATGATGTTTGGTTATGCCACCAACGAGACGGATAATTACATGCCTGTATCTCTCGACTTGGCTCAGATTATTATGCGTGTGCTTGCCGATATTCGCAAGGAAGGTAAGGAGATGACTTATCTTCGTCCAGACTCTAAGAGTCAGGTTACTATCGAGTATTCGGATGATAATATTCCACAGCGCATAGATACCATTGTGGTTTCTACCCAGCATGATGATTTTATCAAGGATGCCAATGGCAATGATGATGATGAGGCGATGTTGGCTAAGATACGCGAGGATGTTATCAATATCCTCATTCCTCGTGTCAAGAAATTGCTGAGTGATAAGGTGCTCGCCTTGTTTAATGATGACATTAAGTATTATGTCAACCCTACAGGTAAGTTTGTGATAGGCGGTCCTCATGGTGATACGGGTCTTACCGGTCGTAAGATTATTGTAGACACTTATGGTGGTAAGGGTGCTCATGGAGGTGGAGCCTTCTCGGGTAAGGATAGCAGTAAGGTAGACCGTTCTGCTGCCTATGCCACTCGTTATATCGCCAAGAATATGGTGGCAGCAGGTGTGGCTGACGAAATGCTCGTACAGGTGAGTTATGCCATTGGTGTGGCTGAGCCTGTAAGTATTTATGTCAACACCTATGGTCGTAGCCATGTTGATATGACTGATGGTGAGATAGCACAAAAGATAAAGGAGATGTTCGACCTTCGTCCTAAGGCTATCGAGCGTACGCTGAAACTGCGTCAGCCTATGTTCCTTGAGACTGCAGCTTATGGACACATGGGACGTAAGAACGAGGTGGTGGAAAAGGTGTTCACCAGTCGTTATCATGAAACCAAGAAGATGATGGTAGAATTGTTTACTTGGGAGAAGTTAGACAAGGTGGAAGATATCAAGAAAGCTTTCGGACTTTAAAAAATGGTGCTACAGGCAGATACGGTACAGGTAGAGGCGTCTGGTGAAGCAGAAGTTCAGATCTCCGCTGCACATACAGGCGAACTAACGCCACGGAAAGTGCTGAGCTGGTTGCCACGCAATGCTACGCCCGCTCAGCAGGACTCCATGATTCAGGCTCACATCAAGCCTTGCGAAATCAGATGGAGTAGCATGCCTGACACCCTTCATTTGCCAGGTCATACTGCTGGTAAAAGCTTCAGAGACGTCACCTTGCCACAATATTATAGAGAGTCTTTCTTCTCGAAGGACTCTCTGTTTCATCCTGAGCTACCGGGTGGTAGATTGGGAGTTTCGGGAGACCCCGTTCCTTATACTGTTTCAGGTGATAACTTTGTTACCTCATTGCTGTTATTGTGCTTTGTGCTGGCATGTGTGGCCTTTGCACAGTCGCGTGAGTTTATTATGCGCCAGTTGCGTAAGTTCTTCTATATACCTCGTTTTGGAACAACGGAAATCTCTGAGACGTCTACGGAGTTGAGATTTCAACTCTTCTTGGTGCTGCAAACCTGTTTGTTGGCAGCTATCGGATACTTTCTTTATTCCAGAGTGTCGATTAGTGATACGTTTACGATAGAACAATATCAGGTAATAGCAATTTATGCAGGTATTGTCGCCGCTTATTTCCTTGTAAAAGCGTTGCTTTATTCTATAGTGGGATGGGTGTTCTTTGAAAGGAAAAAAAACGGACAATGGATGAAGGCTTATCTCTTTCTTTTCTCGAGTGAAGGGGTGCTTTTATTCCCTGTAGTTTTGCTGTTGACATATTTCAATTTGTCGTGGGATGCAGCTATTATTTATGCTCTTATAGTGGTGGGATTAATAAAAATCCTCTCATTTTATAAGAGTTATATTATCTTTTTTAGAGGAAACGGCTCGTTTTTGCAAATATTTTTGTACTTTTGTGCCCTTGAAGCGGTGCCGTTCTCTGCCTTGTGCGGTGGACTGGTATTGATGAGTCATTATTTGAAAATAAACTTTTAAGACAAAATGATAAAAAAGATCTTGGTTTCTCAGCCAAAACCAGCAAGTGATAAATCACCTTACTATGACATTGAGAAGGAGTATGGCGTAAAATGTGTTTTCCGTCCCTTCTTTAAGGTTGAGGGGCTTTCTGCAAAGGAGTTTCGTCAGCAGAAGATAAACTTGCTTGACTATACGGCAGTTGTTTTCACGTCACGTCATGCAGTTGATAACTATTTTAATCTGGCAAAAGAGATGCGCATCACGATACCAGAGGATATGAAATACTTCTGTGTGATAGAGACCATAGCCCTTTACATCCAGAAATACGTGCAGTATCGCAAGCGTAAGGTGTTCTTCGGTAATACGGGTAAGATTGATGGTTTGATACCCCAGATGGCTCGACACAAGACAGAGAAATATCTCGTACCATTGAGTTGTGTTCATAATGATGATATCAAGAATCTGCTTGACGAGAAGAAACTCCATCATACAGAGTGCGTGATGTATCGTACTGTGAGCAATGATTTTACTGAAGAAGAAATCAAAGGCTTTGATTACGATATGATGGTATTCTTTAGTCCTACGGGTGTTAAGGCCCTAAAGAAGAACTTCCCTAACTTTGAACAAGGCGATGTGGCTGTAGGTGCTTTTGGTCCAGCTACCGCTAAGACAGTAGATGAAGAAGGTTTGCGCTTAGACCTGAGTGCACCTACAAAGGAATTCCCTTCTATGACTGGTGCGCTGAAAGAATATCTGAAGACCCATAACAAATAATAATGGAATCAACAATAGGAACCCATACTTTTGGCAAGGAAGAGCGGTTGTGTAGCAAGTTGCTCATTGACCAACTCTTCAGCGGAAAAGCCAGTTCTTTCTCTGCCTGGCCTATAAGAGGTGTGTTCCTGCTTGTTGATGAAGGACAGAGCAAAGAGACTGCTAAGGCTGAATTGCTGGTGAGCGTATCGAAACGATATTTTAAGCGTGCGGTGAAGCGAAATCGCGTGAAACGACAGATTCGTGAGGCTTATCGTAAGAATAAGTTTTTGTTGGCTGAGGTTTTGGAAAGGATGCCTCATAAGAAGTTGCTTTTGGCTGTCATTTGGCAGGATGCTCATTTGTATGAGTCTGCAAAGGTGGAAAGCAAGATGCAGGTGCTCCTTCGGCGTGTGGCTGACAAGCTGTTGAAAGAAACGGAGGACTCGTCTTGCAGTTAGAATCCATAAAAATGGAAAGAAGATGGTGCGTCGACAGAAGAAATTAGTTTCATGGATGGGACATGGTTTTACTATGGCTTTGACGAAGTTGTTGGTATGGCCCATCCTGTTTTATCAGAAGTGTATCACTCCTTTTACGCCCCCTTCTTGTCGCTTTACACCTACGTGTTCTGAATATGCTCGCCAGGCAATACTCAAGCATGGTCCTTTTAAAGGTACGTTGCTCGCCATTTGGCGCATATTAAGATGCAACCCATGGGGTGGTTCGGGCTATGACCCCGTTCCGTAAGTTTCTGACTGTTGTCAGGCCCCAAACACATATTGTAATATATAAATAGAAATCATTCGATGGCAAAAAATTTTGTTGAAGAATTGAAATGGCGTGGTATGCTGGCACAGATTATGCCAGGTACTGAGGAATACCTTAACACCCACATGGTGTCTGCCTATCTCGGAACAGACCCTACTGCAGACTCTCTGCACATCGGTCACCTTTGCGGTATCATGATGTTGCGCCACTTGCAGCGTTGTGGCCATAAGCCTTATCTCCTCGTGGGAGGTGCTACAGGTATGATTGGCGACCCTTCTGGCAAGAGCCAGGAGCGTAATCTTCTCGACTCTGAGACTCTCTATCATAACCAGGAAGCTATCAAGAAGCAGGTATCTAAGTTCCTCGACTTCGATGGCAATGAGCCTAACAAGGCTGAGTTGGTTAACAACTACGACTGGATGAAGGACTTCACCTTCCTCGACTTTGCTCGCGTGGTAGGTAAGCACATCACAGTTAACTATATGATGGCGAAGGATAGCGTGCAGAAGCGCTTGAACGGTGAGGCTCGTGACGGTTTGTCTTTCACAGAGTTCACTTATCAGTTGCTCCAGGGCTACGACTTCCTCTATCAGTATGAGAAGTATGGCGTGCGCCTCCAGTTGGGTGGTAACGACCAGTGGGGTAACATGACTACCGGTACTGAGTTGATTCACCGTACATTGGGTAACGACGCAGAGTGCTTCTGCCTCACTTGTCCTTTGATTACCAAGGCAGACGGCAAGAAGTTCGGTAAGACAGAGAGCGGTAACATCTGGTTGGATCGCAACCGCACAACTCCTTATGCTTTCTACCAGTTCTGGTTGAACGTAAGCGATGACGATGCTGAGAAGTATATCAAGATCTTCACCGACCTTGACAAGGAGACTATCGATGCCCTCGTAGAGGAGCACAAGCAGGATCCAGGTCGCCGTGTACTCCAGAAGCGTCTGGCTGAGGAGGTTACCGTAATGGTTCATTCTCAGGAGGATTTGGATATGGCTATCGCAGCCAGCAACATCCTCTTCGGTAAGGCTACCAAGGAGAATCTGGCACAGCTCGATGAGGCTACATTGAACGATGTATTCGCCAACGTTCCTCACTACGACCTCGACAAGAACCTGCTCGGTGGAACTGCTGTAGATCTCTTCAATCAGGATGGTATGCAGATTTTCCCAAGCAAGAGCGAGATGCGCAAGCTCGTTAAGGGTGGTGGCGTTTCACTCAACAAGGAGAAGCTCAATGCTTTCGACCAGGTAATCACTGCTGAAGACCTGATTGATGGCAAGTATCTTTTGGTTCAGAAAGGTAAGAAGAACTACTTCTTGATTACCGTTAAGTAATCGTTAAAAGTATTGAAAATATTTGGTAGTGGAGAAAAAATCCACTACCTTTGCAGCCGATTTGATTGTCCTATGGTGTAATGGTAGCACTACAGTTTTTGGTTCTGTCAGTGGTGGTTCGAATCCGCCTGGGACAACATCTCGTAAAACAACCCCTCAAGCGTTAGGTTTGAGGGGTTGTTTTTTAATGTTAGACCATGCGGAATGTTATTTGCTAATGCGCCGTATGCGTAGAGGTAAATGTCCTTTTAGGCATCTCGAATGTTTTATTACTGTCAACCTTGTGCAAGTTGTATCAATTACTCTGATCTTTATTTTTAGAGTGAAAATAAGTAAAAAGTAGGATTCTTTCGTATTTTTTGTATAGAATAAGAAAAATAATTTGTATTTTTGCCATCAAACTAATCATAACGATCAAAATTTACATGAAAACGAATTATTCACTTCGGTATGCGTCCCATCCTATGGATGCAAGAAATTATGATACCCAGCGTTTGCGAAAGGAGTTTTTGATAGAAACGCTTTTTGTGAACGATGAGGTAAATATGGTTTATTCCATGTACGACAGAATGATTGTGGGAGGTGCTATGCCTAAGGACGAAGCCTTACTCTTAGAAGCAATAGCTCCGCTGAAGGCTCCTTATTTCACTACTCGTCGAGAGGTAGGTGTTTTCAACGTTGGCGAAGGCGAAGGCGTTGTTAGGGTTGGAGACACTACCTTTACATTAGGTTTTAAGGAAGCTCTTTATATAGGTAGTGGCGACCGAGAAGTCTACTTTGAGAGCAAGGATGCACAGCATCCAGCTAAGTTCTACTTCAATAGTACATGTGCTCATACCGCTTATCCATGCCGCAAGGTTACTAAGCAAGATGCTATCTGTGCACATATGGGTTCGCTCGAAATGAGTAACGAGCGTAACATCAACAAGATGCTGGTTAATCAGGTGCTTCCTACTTGCCAGTTGCAGATGGGAATGACAGAGTTGGCTACAGGTTCTGTGTGGAATACGATGCCTGCCCATACACATAGCAGAAGAATGGAGGCGTATTTCTATTTTGAGGTACCAGAGTCGCAGGCTGTATGCCACTTGATGGGTGAGCCTCAGGAGACTCGTCACATTTGGATGAAGGGCGACCAGGCTGTTTTATCTCCCGAATGGAGTATCCATAGTGCAGCTGCCACACATCATTATACCTTTATATGGGGTATGGGTGGTGAGAATCTCGATTATGGAGATCAGGATTTTTATGAGATAACAGATTTGAGATAATCTAATTTCCGACATGAGGGATTAAGAGGCTATCGTTCCCAATTGCGATAGAAGCCTTCTGTAAAACATTAGCATAGACATTAAAAAGTAAAATATTAACATAAACATTAAAATAAGAATGGATTTTTCTAAATTATTTTCATTAGAGGGTAAGGTAGCCCTTGTGACAGGAGCTGCTTATGGTATCGGTTTTGCTATCGCTGAAGCTTATGCTAAGGCAGGTGCAAAGATTGCATTCAACTGTCGTAGTCAGCACCACATGGATCAGGCTTTGGCAGATTATAAGGCTAAGGGCATTGATGCCAAAGGATATATCTGTGACGTAACCGATGAGGAACAGGTAAAGAAGATGGTAGCAGATATAGAGAAGGAACTCGGTGTTATTGATATCTTGGTTAACAATGCGGGTATTATTAAGCGTATCCCAATGACAGAAATGTCGGTAGAGGATTTCAAGCAGGTTATAGACATCGACCTCAATGCTCCATTCATCGTTTCTAAAGCCGTCCTTCCTGGTATGATGAAGAAAGGTCATGGTAAGATTATCAACATCTGTTCTATGATGAGTGAGTTGGGTCGTGAGACTGTTTCTGCCTATGCAGCTGCCAAGGGTGGATTGAAAATGCTTACCCGTAACATCTGTTCAGAGTTTGGTGAGTACAACATCCAATGCAACGGCTTGGGTCCAGGCTATATTGCAACACCACAGACAGCACCTCTTCGTGAGCGTCAGGCAGATGGTAGCCGTCATCCTTTTGATAGTTTTATCTGTGCTAAGACTCCAGCAGGTCGCTGGTTGGAGCCTGAAGAGTTGATGGGTCCTGCTGTGTTCCTCGCTTCAGAGGCTTCTAATGCAGTGAATGGCCATATCCTCTATGTAGATGGTGGTATTTTAGCTTATATTGGTAAGCAGCCAAAATAAGTTTCTTTCCATAGAAATAAGCAACAAAATAAGGGCAGTCAAATGAATGACTGCCCTTTTTTTTGTTCTGCTATTATTTTGACAATTATTTGTTCAAAGCGTCAGAAAGCTCAGCACCTGCCTTGAATTTAGCAACCTTCTTAGCAGCAATCTGAATCTTTTCCTTTGTTGCAGGGTTGATACCTTCGCGAGCTGGACGCTCGTTAACACTGAATGTACCGAAACCAACCAACTGTATCTTGTCGCCAGCGATGAGAGCTTCCTTAAGTGCATTAACTGTGGCGTCGAGAGCCTTCTTAGAATCAGCCTTGCTGATGCCAGCACCTGCTGCAATCTTGTCAATCAATTCTGTCTTGTTCATAATTTTACGTTATTAAATGATTAATATTTATGTTTTCTAATCGATTTTGCTTACAAATATAGAATTAATCTTTTAAAATTCAAATAAAAAAAGCAGAAAAGTGATGAAATTATTGAAAATTAAGTGTATTATGCCTTTTTTTTGGCGTTTTCACGGATATTTTTAGTAATTTTGCCGCAAATATTTAGTAATTAATTAGAATTTAATGATGCGCAATATACCGATAGTTACAAAGAACTTGTTGATAGTGAATGTCGTAGCATTCCTGTTTACTTTCCTCATGGGTATGGATGCCAGTGGTGGTTATGCCCTGAATGATATTTTTGGATTGCATTTCTTTTTGGCTTCCGACTTTCATATTTATCAGCTCTTCACTTACATGTTTATGCATGGTGGTTTCGAACATATTCTTTTCAATATGTTTGCTCTTTGGATGTTCGGTTGTGTGGTAGAGCGAGTTTGGGGAGCTAAGAAATTCCTTTTTTATTACATTGCCTGTGGCGTGGGCGCTGGTTTGTTTCAAGAAGCAGCGCAGTTTGTGCAGTTTTATATGAAGATGTCAGATGTCATGCCTGGTATCTCGGTAGGCAATGTTTTCTCTGTTGCTCATGGATTGTCGGCTTCGTTGAATAGTTGGACTACCGTAGGAGCCTCTGGTGCTATCTATGCCATCCTGTTGGCCTTCGGAATGATATTCCCCGAAGATCGCATCTTTATCTTCCCTATTCCTGTACCTATCAAGGCAAAATATTTTGTGATAGGCTATGCTGCCATCGAGTTGTTCTCTGCCATCGCTACCACTGGTGATGGTGTGGCTCATACTGCCCATCTTGGTGGTATGGTGTTTGGCTTCTTCATGATACGTTACTGGCGCAAGCAGATAGAGGGTGGCTATGGCGGAAGCAGGACTAAGGATGCTTTTGCCAAGATGCGTGATACCTTCTCGGGCAAGCATCGTAAGCCTCATTTCACTTACACTCGCAATGAGCATTTTACAGAGAGTGAGCATCAGCAAGATTGGGATTTCAATGCCAAGAAGCATGCCACTCAAGAAGAGATTGATCGCATTTTGGATAAGATACGTAAGAATGGTTATGACAGCTTAACCAAGGAAGAAAAGCAGATGCTTTTCGATCAAAGCAACAAATAACCCTTACTTGTCACAAGGTGAAATAAGTAAAGGATATGTTTGACGGAATCAAAAATTTTACCATAAGGATGATAGCGGGCGCTAATGTCGCTTCTATCATTCTGATGATGGTTGTAGGATACTCTGATCATTTGTCACCAGAGCGCTTTGCCTTATTGTCTACCATCGGCCTTATGTTTCCTTTGTTCCTTTTGATCAACTTTTGTTTCTTGTTCTTTTGGTTGATCGTGAAGGTGAGATATGCCCTCATTCCCTTTTTGGGCTTTTTACTCTGCTATGTACCAGTAAGAAACTATATTCCTTTCAACTTGAATGGTGATGTGCCGGAAGATGCTATTAAAGTGCTGTCTTTCAACACGTTGAATTTTGCAGAGGGAAGGACAAATAGCGAGGGTATAAACCCCATTGTAGCCTACTTGCGAGATCAGAATGCTGATATAGTATGTCTGCAGGAAGCTGTACCTTCCCCTTCTGAATGGGAGCAGATAGATTCCATTCTTCGCCCCATTTATCCACATATTGATACGATCGCTCATCCCAATGGAGGGAATGGGCTTATGGTGCTGAGTAAGTTCCCGATATGTGGTAAGGAACTGATTCCTTATTCTTCAAAAGGCAATCTGAGTGCAGCATTTCGTCTTACAGTGAAGGGTAGGGAAGTGCTTCTTGTCAATAATCATCTCGAGACAACAGGTCTATCTATAGAAGAAAGGCGGCAGTTTAAGAAACTTGTAAAGGGAAGTTTAGAGAATGATTCTGCTGAACAAACATCGAAGTTGCTGATTGTTAAGTTGGCTGAGTCTACTAAGAAACGAGCTCCTGAGGCCGACTCGGTGAGCAGTTATGTGCGTCGATATAGTGGTGAAAGTGTCATTCTCTGCGGTGACTTCAATGATAGCCCCATTTCTTATGCCCATCGTACGATAGCCCAAGGACTGACCGACTGCTTTGTAGAAAGTGGCAACGGATTAGGTATCAGTTATCACAGAGGAGGTTTTTATGTTCGTATAGACAATATAATGTGCTCTAAAGACTGGAAGCCTTACAGCTGTCAGGTAGACGATAAAATAACGGTTTCCGACCATTATCCCATGATTTGCTACCTAAAAATGCAGTCTAAACACTAAAAAATGAATAATATCACAGAAATAATTTTTGAAAACGAAAAAAAATGATTATTTTTGCACGTCATTATATGTAAATTAATAATTAATAACAATAATAATAGAAATGCAAAACAAAGGAATTGTAATTTGTGTTGCCGTCTTGTTGACGCTTGCAAGCATCTTCTATCTGTCATTCTCTTTCGCTACAAAGTATTATGACAGCAAGGCTTCAGAGTTGAAAGACCCTATTGCACAGCAGAATTATAAAGATTCTGTGAAGTATCTTGGTGTCTACTCTTACCAGAACTGCTTGGAGACTCAGATTGGTCTTGGACTTGACCTCAAGGGCGGTATGAATGTAATTCTTGAGATTTCTGTACCTGATGTAATTGAAAACCTTGCCGATCACAAGACCGACGCTGGTTTTACCAATGCCATGAAGGAAGCTAGAGCTCAGGAAGAAGCTAACGGTGGTGACTTCGTGTCACTTTTCATTAACGCTTATCACAAGAGCGCACCTGGTCATAAACTCGCAGAAGTATTTGCTACCCAGCAGTTGCAGGGCAAGGTTTCTCCTCAGAGCAGCGATGCAGAGGTAGAGAAGGCTATCCGCGCTTCTGTACAGGATGCTATCGACAACTCTTTCAACGTTGTCCGCACCCGTATCGATAAGTTCGGTGTTGTACAGCCTAACATCCAGAAGTTGGAAGGTCAGCAGGGCCGTATCATGGTAGAAATGCCTGGTATCAGCCAGCCTGAGCGTATGCGTAAGATGCTTCAGGGTAGTGCCAACCTCGAGTTCTGGGAGACATATAATTCTGAAGAGATTGCTCCTTATCTTCAGCAGCTTGACACTCGTATCGCTAATGGTGATAATGGCGAGGAGAAGGCTGATACCGTAGCAGCTGATTCTGCTGCTGCCAAGAAGGAGGTTGCCCAGGCTGAGGCTAAGAAGGCCGAGGGTAAGTTCTCTATCAAGAAGAAGGATGATGCTGCCAAGGTAGGTGAGGACGCACAGAACGCAGCTGCTATTAAGGCTCACCCATTGTTGGCTCGTTTGCAGCTCGGTGGTGGCTTGAGTACTGTGGGTTATGCCAGTGTTCGCGATACAGCAGCCATCAACAAGATTATCTATTCTGAAGTTGCTAAGCGCTTGTTGCCTTCAGATCTCCGTCTGCTTTGGAGTGCTAAGCCTGCAGATAATTTGAAGGTAAAGAATATCTTTGAACTTCACGCTTTGAAGGTGACTACCACTACTGGTCGTGCTCCATTAGAGGGTGACGTGATTACCGACGCCAAGGATGACTTCGACCAGATGGGTTCTCCTGTTGTAAGCATGAAGATGAATACAGAGGGTGCTCGTAAGTGGGCTCAGATGACTAAGGCCAACATTGGCAAGGCGATTGCTATTGTTTTGGATGGTGTAGTTTATTCTGCTCCTCGTGTTAACGGCGAGATTGATGGTGGTAGTTCTCAGATTTCTGGTAGCTTCACTATCGAGGATACCAAGGACTTGGCTAACACCTTGAAGTCTGGTCGTATGCCTGCTCCTGCTCGTATCGTTCAGGAAGAGGTGGTAGGTCCTACTCTCGGTGCTCAGTCTATCCAGATGGGTATCATCTCATTTGTTGTAGCTTTCGTTCTCTTGATGCTCTACATGGTTGTTATGTACAACATCGTTCCTGGTATGATGGCTAACTTGGCATTGCTTGTCAACGTATTCTTTACACTCGGTATTCTGACGTCGTTCCAGGCAGCCTTGACATTGCCAGGTCTTGCCGGTATGGTCTTGTCTCTGGGTACGGCAGTGGATGCCAACGTGCTTATCTATGAACGTATCAAGGAGGAGCTTCGCTCTGGTAAGGGTATGAAGCAGGCTGTAGCTGCAGGTTATGGTAATGCTTTCTCTGCTATCTTCGACTCTAACTTGACATCTTTGATTACAGGTATTATCCTGTTGACAACTGGTACAGGTCCTATCCGTGGTTTCGCTACTACTTGGATTATCGGTATCATCGTATCATTCTTCACTGCAGTGTTCTTGACTCGTTTGGTTTACGATTACAAGTTGAATCACGATAAGTGGATGCACTGCAAGTTTGATACTCCTATCTCTCACAACCTGATGCAGGGTAAGAAGTACAAGTTCATGTCTATGTACAAGACTACCTTCACCGTAGCTATCGTTGCTGCTGTGGTATTCATCGGTAGCTTCTTTGTTCGTGGCTTGAGTAAGAGTATCGACTTCACTGGTGGTCGTAACTATGTAGTACAGTTCGAGAATCCTGTAGAGCCTGAGCAGATTCGTACCGTTCTTGGTGATGCATTCGTCAATGCAGATGGTTCTAAGGCAACTACTGGCGCTATCGCTATCGGTACAGACGGTAAGACTATCCGTGTATCTACCAACTATATGATTGAGAGCAACAGTCCAACTGTTGACGATGAGGCTGAGACTATCCTTTACAACGCCTTGAAGAAGGCTAACCTGGTATCTCAGAAGAGTGTTGAGGCATTCAAGAACCCAGACGTTCGTCAGGGTGGTTCTATCATCAGTAGTACTAAGGTAGGTCCTTCAGTAGCTAAGGATATCACTATGGGTGCTATCTATAGTGTGCTCTTCGCTCTGATTGCCATCTTCCTCTACATCCTGATACGTTTCCGCAACGTTGCCTTCTCTGTAGGTTCTACTGTTGCTTTGGCATTCGATGCCTTGACAGTAATCGGTTTCTACTCACTCCTGTGGGGTCTCGTTCCATTCTCATTGGAGATTGACCAGACCTTCATCGGTGCTATCCTGACCGTGGTAGGTTACTCTATCAACGATAAGGTGGTTGTGTTCGACCGTATCCGTGAGAACTTGAAGTTGCATCCTAAGGGCGACCGTCAGCAGCTCTTCAATGCATCTATCAATGAGACATTGGCTCGTACCATCAATACATCTACATCTACATTGATCGTGTTGCTCTGTATCTTCATCCTCGGTGGTGACAGCATCCGCAGCTTCTCATTCGCAATGATTCTCGGTGTAGTATTCGGTACCTTGTCTTCTATCTTCATCGCTTCTCCTATCGCTTACATCGTTCTCGGTCGTAAGATTAAGGAAGAGCCAGCTGTAGAGGCAGAGGTCGTAGCTAACAAGTAAATGATTCAGATAAAATAAAAAAGGTCGCTTCCTTAACGGAGCGACCTTTTTTATTATATCAGCTTAAAGCTCAATATGCTTATGATTGCTGAGTCCATCGACAAGTGATTCCACCGAGAATCGAACTCGGATCAAAGGTTTAGGAAACCTCCGTTCTATCCATTAAACTATGGAACCCCGTAGAATATATATGCGCAAAGCTAATCTCTGTCTATACAATGACAAATTGTAGTGGAGGAAGTTAAAAAACTTTGCACGTGCAAAGATACATTAAAAAAATGACTTTCCGAAATAAAAGCGCTGATTTTTTGTAGCTGCTTTTCTTTTATATTACTCTCCTAATGGCTTATCTATGTTTTTAACCCTTCTTTTGTCTGGTTTACTTACTTTCGTAGAGTTAAACTGTGAGAATCTGTTTGATACAAAGCACGATTCATTAAAAAACGATTTAGCGTTTACGCCCGATGGAAGTTATCATTGGACGCGCACACGTTACTGGAATAAACTCAATCATATTGCTAAAGAACTCATTGCTTTAGGCGAGCATGAGCATCAAGAGTGGCGAATACCCGACATGGTGGCGCTGTGTGAGGTAGAGAACGATACAGTGCTTACCGATCTCACTAAGCGTTCGCTGTTGCGCAGGGCAGGATACGAATATCTGATGACGTCATCGCCCGATGAAAGAGGCATAGATGTGGCATTGATGTATATTCCTTCTTCTTTCAGTCCTTTGCGCTCATACCCGATACGTATACGTCCTGTGCCAGGAATGCGCCCTACGCGCGATATATTGTACGTCAGTGGCCTTGTTTCTATGGTAGATACCTTGCATGTGTTGGTAGTGCATGCGCCCAGTCGTAGGGGAGGAGAGACGGCTTCACGCCCTTATAGGCTCCAGGTGGCTCGACAGATGAGTGAGACGATTGATTCTATCTTTACCTATGATCGCGATGCACGTATCATTGTTGCAGGCGATTTTAATGATTATTCTGAGTCTCCTGCCTTACAGATGTTGTGTGATGGTTCGCGTCTTGTCGAGGTATCACGCTATGCTACGGGGCGTCATGGGGCTGAGGCTACTTATCGTTGGCGTGGTGAGTGGCGCAGTCTTGATCATATTCTTTGCAGTCAGACTGTAGCAAGGTGTTCTGTGGCATGCTATATTGGTGATTTGCCTTTTCTTTTAGAAGAAGATGAACGGTATGGCGGATTCCATCCTTGGCGCTCCTTTTTAGGTCCTCGTTATCAAGGTGGCTATAGTGACCATCTTCCTTTGGTATTTCGTTTTCATCTGAACGATAACTCCGTCAAGTAATGCATGAGAGTGTGGCTCTGATTTTTTTCTGTTGTTATCCACATCCCTACATTGTTGTCTGTGATGTTATCCGCATCCCAGTGATGAGGGAGGTGTATATATACAATAAAAGTTATCTGAAAATTCAGATAACTTTTAAAGTTTCTCCTAAGAATAATTTCTTAATATTATATATGTATAAGTAAAAGATGATGAAATGCGTTTCACAACGTCGATTTTTGTTTTCAGTTGCAAAGTTATCATTTTGTTATCTTATTAGGGGGTAAAAAGCGTTTTTGTAGGTGTAAAAAATGATATATTTCAATAAAAAGCGTCTCTAAGCCCCATTTTATAGGCGTTTTTGAAGAAAAAGGAGCTTATTGGGTGCTTTTTCTTCTTTTTTCTCAGACTGCACACAGGTGTCTGTTTTGTTAACTCCATGTCTGTTTTTTGTCCTTTTTATCAGGCTTTTTATGGTTGGGCAAAGAGGTCTTTGAGTATTTATGATATGTATATATATATCTTTTCTCATTCATCTTGATAGCGGATTCCTATCATAGACGTGCAATATTTTAGCAGTTTTTTCGTTTTCATTATATATTGCTTTTGTTCTTTCAAGAATGTTTATGAGAGGTTTCACCTTACAGAACTTTTTTGAATTCATGGCAATACAGAACGTATATATTATGATTATGAAAAGAAATATTTTTTGGATTGTTTGCCTACTTTCCCTTACTATGGGAGCCATGGCGCAGAGTAAAGTCAATGAGGTGGGTAGATTTTCTGTCATCCCTCGTGTAGGGGTGGCGCTTGCCAACTGGAGCAATAACCGCATTTATTATGCTTCAGGTGAAGATGCGGCTTCTTTGAAGTCCAATTATCAGGCTGGTTTTATGGGTGGTGTCGATGTGGAGTATCGTGCTACCAAGGAGATTGGCGTCAGTTTTGGAGCTTATTATGCCAAGCAGGGCTTCCGCTTCTCCAGTTATGAGGCTACTATTGATGCTGAAAGAAGGAAGTATCAGGGAATTTCCGACTATCACACCAATCTGCATTATCTCAATGTACCTTTGATGGTGAAGGGTTATGTTACCCGTCAGTTGGCATTTATGGTTGGCGTACAGGCAGGTTTCCTGCTCAACAATCCTAAGTATGAGTTTACCTCCATTGATATAGAGAGGGACCAATATGGTGGTGCTACCTATGACAATTCACAGAATGTGTCAGATTTCTGGCCTGCCAAAAAGGTGGATGTCTCTCTGCCTATAGGTTTGTCTTACGAGTATATGGGTGTAGTGCTGGATGCACGTTATAATTTGGGTCTTACCCAGGTTGATGATGCTCCTGCTCATGAGGGTAAAAGCAAGAATCAGGTATTTATCTTCTCAGTAGGTTATCGTTTCAGTCTGTAAAACCGGCATAGGAATTTAGCCTAAAAATCGCAAGTACTTTCATTTTTTAGTCCATTTTTGGGGCGTAAAATAGAAAACACATTCGGAATAGTCAATGTATGACCATCCGAATGTGTTTTTATTTGTTTTGCAGTATTTTTATTTGTAAGTATCCTGCTATTATTATCCGTAGATAATATTACCATTCTCGTCCTCGTATGGAGTCATATCCTTTGCATACTGGTTCATAGCACGGAGGCTCATACCCATAGAAGAGAAACCACCATCGTGGAAAAGGTTCTGCATGGTCACCTTGCGTGTGAAGTCAGAGAACATCATCACGCAGTAGTTAGCGCAATCCTCTGCTATAGCGTTGCCCAGTGGAGACATCTTGTCGGCAAAGTCCATCATGTTGGCGATATCCTTGATTCCCTTTCCTGCTGTAGTAGCTGTAGGGCTCTGTGAGATGGTGTTGATGCGGACGTGCTTCTCGCGGCCATAGATGTAACCGAAGCTACGTGCGATGCTCTCGAGCATACTCTTAGCATCAGCCATATCGTTGTAACCGAAGAATGTGCGCTGAGAAGCCACGTAAGAAAGGGCAACTACTGAACCCCACTCATTGATGGCATCCAACTTCTTGGCTACCTGCAACATCTTGTGGAAAGAGATGGCAGAAATATCGAGTGTCTTGTTCAGGAAGTTGTAGTCGAGATCATCATAAGTACGATGCTTACGCACGTTAGGGCTCATGGCTACAGAGTGGAGCACGAAGTCGATCTTGCCACCCAGTTTTTCCTGTGCTTCTGTGAATACCTTTTCCAAGTCTTCTACGCTTGTCGCATCAGCTGCGATGATAGGAGCGTTGATTTGTTCAGCGAGTTTGTCGAGTGTACCCATACGAAGGGCCATGGCTGTGTTACTCAGTGCGATGGTAGCACCTTCCTCTGCAGCCTTTTCGGCTACCTTCCAAGCGATTGATTCCTCATTGAGTGCACCGAAGATGATGCCACGCTTGCCTTTTAACAAATTGTGAGTCATTGTTATCTTAATACTTTTGTTTATAATAACGGCATGTTATCTAATATATATAATAAGGTGTAAACTTCTCTTGTTTACCACCTTTGCCGTTGAAATCGAGTGCAAAGGAACGCTTTTTTTTTAACATGAGCAAACTTTTTAATGAAAAAGATAGCTGTTTGTGCACAAACCATACTAATGTGTGCATGTTTTTAGGCGAAAAAAGCGAGATGTATGAATGTTTCTTCCTATTATTTGTTTGTTCTAATGGCTTTCTTTGGCACTTCTTTGTGCTTTTTTTCTTCATGCCATTGCTGTAAAACACTATTAGGTCATTAAGGTTATGTGTCTTTTTATATATATATTAAGGTGTAACCCTACTTTATATAGTAAGGTATAAGACTGTCTGTCTTACCTTGCTGTTGAAATTATGCGCAAAATACGAAAAATGTGCAATATAAGCAAGCTTTTTTGATAAAAAGTGATGTAAACGTTTGCTTTTTCTCTGATAACTTGCCAAAAGCTTTTAAAAAAACAATTTTAGCAAGTTATGGGATTGGATAACTTGCTTCCGGCCAGAAACCATGTCCCTACGCAGCACTCGCATTACCATGGTTACTACCTATGGAGTATTGCTGAACAAACATTCAGGCATTGTAAATGATGAAGTTTGCAGGATGATTTGTTTGAATGAAATTCATTTTCATCTTATACAACTTTGGTATGTATAAGAAGAAAATCGTTACAAATAGTAAGCAGAAATGCGCTATTCCTTACTAAAAACATATATTTTCGCCAAGTAATTGCATTTTTATAACAAAATATTTGCAAATATCCGAAATAAATTATAATTTTGCTGCCGATTATAGTAAATTTATAAATTTTATCAAAACGAGAGAGATTATGATGAAAAGAATCGCAATGTTAATGGGGGGGTAATTCTCTGTTGTGGAGTAGCCTTTGCTCAAACATCCGTTACTGGTAAAGTAGTAACTTCAGAGGATGGTGAGCCTGTTATTGGCGCATCAATCAAGATTGTTGGTACTAATACTGGTACAGTTACCGATGTGGACGGTAACTTTTCTATCGTTCTTCCTCAGGGTAAGAATTCTGTGAAGGTTTCTTACATGGGTATGGAAGACAAAACAGTTACAATTAAGGGTAATAAGATTCAGATTGAATTACGAGCAGACCAAAAGACCCTTGATGAGGTGGTTGTAACTGGTTATGGTGTCCAAAAGAAAGCCTCTTTTACTGGTGCAGCTTCTTTACTAAATGGTGCTCAGATTGAGAAGAAGAGTGATGCAAACTTTGTGAAGGCACTTGAGGGTAATGTATCTGGTATTCAGATGAACAACTCTACAGGTCAGCCTGGTACATGGGGTTCTATCTATGTACGTGGACGTTCTTCTATCAGTTCAGGTACTCAGCCATTGTATGTGATTGATGGTATGCCAATGAATTCAGATGTCGAAGGCACTTATTCTGGCGAAGGAAACTATTTGGATCCAATGGCATCTGTGAATCCTGAGGATATTGAGACTGTTACTGTATTGAAGGATGCTGCTGCAACTGCTATTTATGGTGCTCGTGCTGCTAATGGTGTGATTGTCATTACCACCAAGAAGGGTACTGAGGGCAAGTTGAATATCAATGTTGATATTAAGCAAGGTTTCACTTCTATGGCAAATAACAACATGGATTATGCCAATGCTGAGGAGACTATGAATCTCTATGCGCAAGGTCGTGTAGCTGCTGGTCAGTTCGATAATATTGCTGATGCAAAAGCTGCTTTGTCTGAGTATTACGAATGGGATGGCAAGAGATCTACCAATTGGATAGATGAGGTTACTTGCCATGGTTATTATCAAGACTACAACATCAGTGCTCAGGGAAAGACAGGTAAGACTGGTTTCTATGTCAGTGCTGGTTATCTCGACACAAAAGGTTTGGTAATTGCTTCTGATTTTAAGAGATATTCAGGACGTGTCAATGTAGAGAGCAAGTTCGGTCGCTTTGCTGTTGGTGCTAATGCTAACTATGCTTTCTCTATTAAGAATGGTTCAAGTCAGTCAACTGCAGGTGCAATGAGTAATACTATGACCGCTGCGATTTCTATGATGCAACCATTCTATCCAACTCATGATGAGGAAGGCAAGTACTATGGTTATACTTATGGCTTATATAATCCTCTTGCTCTTGCAGATAAGTTGGGTAATGTATGCGAAAGTCGCAATGAGACATTGAACTTAAATCCATACTTGCAAGTTGATATTTGGAATGGTATTTATTTCCGTACAAACTTAGGTGTAAATATCATGAACTATCGTGAGTATCAATATATGTCTGCTATTTACGATCCACAGGGTATGGGAGATTATAATGGTTATGGTGACCAATTCAATTCTCGTTCCACAACAATTACTTGGAACAATGTGCTTGGTTGGAACAAAACTTTCAACGATATGCACAATGTGTCTGTGATGTTGGGACAGGAAATGCAGAAGAAGTCTTACTATTCTGATCATTATACAGGTTATGATTTCCCATTCGCTTCTTTGGGAATGAACAAGCTTTCTACAGCTGGTAAGTGGGAAGACCCTGCATACGAGCAGAGAGAGGCAAGATTGGCTTCTTACTTCGCAGATGCTCACTATTCATATCTTGACAAATATTATGCGTCTGCATCTTTCCGTCGTGATGGTTCTTCTGTATTTGGAACAGACAACCTTTGGGGTAATTTCTGGTCTGTTGGTGCAAAGTGGCGCCTTTCTTCAGAGAAGTTCTTGAAGGATAATCCTGTTATCACGAATGCAACTTTTCGTGCTTCTTATGGTACTGTAGGTAATCAAGACATCGATTGGTATGCTGCGCGTGGTTATTATATGGCAGGTCATAACTATGATGGTGTGG
>ERZ1026894.384-NODE-384-length-33108-cov-15.384110_pt1 | contig 33108 bp, 25 predicted proteins | sample MGYA00380177_ERZ1026894 | MGnify/ENA primary metagenome ERZ1026894 (study PRJEB33269, sample SAMEA4719813) | human gut metagenome | biome: human-associated habitat; feature: organic feature; material: feces | place: Cameroon | collected 2013-10 ... | reverse complement strand
CTCGGAGCACAGCCGTATACCTGCTTAAAGGTGCGCAGGAATAATTTATAGTTCGTGACTCCGTGCCGATCCAGTATTTCGCTGATGTTCAGATCGGTGTCTTTTAAATCCTTGCAGACATGCGTCAGACGCACGCTGTTGATATAGGAAGTGAGGGTGGTTCCCATGTTCCGCCGGAAAAAACGACAGAAATATTCTGGGTTCAGATGAGCCAGGGAGGCTGCATTTTCCAGAGAAATGGCTTCGGCGTAATGGGATTGGATGTACTGAATCACCGGTTCGAGGCGATGCAGATTTTTCTGACTCTGAATCCGGGAAGTATTGTCGACGGTGACCTTATAGTGGGTCATAAGGATGTATAAAAAATCATAAAGCAGACCGGAAAACCGCAAAGTATAGCTTTGCGGTTTTTTTGTATAGAGATCGCCCATGGAAGTCAGAATCTCCTGAATCTGCGCATCGGCAGAAAAATCCCTGCGGGAGAACAGAAAACGGATGCTTTCATATTCTGGGATGGCACCTATGAGAAACGCATAAGGAATCTGTAATAACAGAACCCGGGACGGTGTTGTGGTTCGGGTAGCATGGACGGCGGCGGAATTTACCACATGATAATCTCCGGCATGCAGCAACAGAACCCGCTGTCCCTCAATGAGTTCCATGGAACCCTCATAGATATAGATAACTTCCATGCTTCGATGCCAGTGTTCCGGTATGTAATCGTTATTGCTGTTATAGATTGTAAAATGGACGTTGATTCCGCTTTCAAAAGCAACCTCTTCGTGTGGAAATTGCGGCATCGCAAAGCCTCCTTCTGAAATTATATTATTTCCCGCGATATATTTATATCATAGAATAAAAAGAAGGAAAAAGTCAATATTGACCTAAAAAGAAGTCATAATCAGATATAGGAATCAAGATAGAAAATTGCTAAACTGGTAAACAGAAAGAGCAAGCGGACAAGGTTGAATGACAGGAGGTTATAGCAACATGACAAAGGAAAAAATCAAAGATCTGATAGCAAAAATGACATTGGAGGAAAAGGCGGCAATGTGTTCCGGAGCAGATTTCTGGCATACTGAAAGCTGCGAGCGCCTGGGGATTCCCGCAAGTATGGTATCCGACGGCCCTCACGGTCTGCGCAAGCAGGATGACAAGGCGGATCATCTGGGTGTAAATGAGAGTATTAAAGCAGTATGTTTCCCGGCAGGCTGCGGAACCGCTGCATCCTTTAACAGAGATCTGTTGTATCATATGGGCGAGACGCTGGGCAATGAGTGCCAGGCAGAAGGCGTCAGTGTCATTCTGGGGCCGGCTGTGAACATCAAACGTTCTCCCCTGTGCGGTCGTAATTTTGAATACTATTCAGAGGATCCCCTGGTGGCGAGTGAGATTGCAGGCTCTCTGATCCGCGGTGTGCAGAGCAAGCATGTGGGAACCAGTTTAAAGCATTTTCTGGCGAATAATCAGGAGACCCGTAGAATGTCCGTGAATGAGATCATTGACGAGAGAACACTGAACGAGATCTATCTGGCGGCATTTGAGGGAGCGGTGAAAAAGGCAAAACCCTGGACAGTTATGTGCTCTTATAATAGGATCAACGGTACTTATGCCGCGGCTCATCACAAATATCTCACAGAGACCCTGAGAGATAAGTGGGGATTTGACGGTTATGTGATGAGTGACTGGGGCGCAGTCAATGACCGTGTGGAAGACTTAAAAGCAGGTCTCGATCTGGAGATGCCTTCCTCTATGGGAGTCAATGATAAGCTGATCGTAGAAGCGGTACAGAACGGAACACTGGAGGAAAAAGTACTGGATACCGCAGTGGAACGCATTCTGAACATCGTATATCGCTATACCGAGAACCGAGATACCGAAGCGGTGTTTGATCTGAATCACGACCATGAGGCCGCGAAGAAAGTGGCGGAAGAGACCATTGTATTGTTGAAGAATGAGAATGTACTGCCGCTGACAGAGGGTGAAGAGATCGCCTTTATCGGAAAATATGCGAAAAAGCCCAGATATCAGGGCGGAGGAAGTTCCCATATCAATAGTCATAAGATCACGGGAGCCCTGGATGCGGCAGAGGCAGCAGGCAATACACAGATTGTCTATGCCCAGGGATTTGATGACAAAGAAGATAAGACGGATGAGGTATTACTGGCAGAAGCCGTGGAGGCGGCGAAAAAGGCAAAGGCAGCCGTGATTTTTGCAGGACTGCCGGATGCATTTGAATCCGAAGGCTTTGATCGTAAACATATGCGGATGCCGGATTGCCAGAACGAATTGATTGAAAGAGTGGCAGCAGTACAGCCGAACACCATAGTCGTATTGCACAACGGTGCACCGGTGGAGATGCCCTGGGCAGATCGTGTGAAAGGTATTCTGGAAGCCTATCTTGGAGGACAGGCTGTGGGAGGTGCCGAGTATGACATCCTCTTCGGAAAGGTGAATCCCAGTGCGAAGCTTCCGGAGACATTCCCGAAGCAGTTGGAAGACAATCCTTCTTATCTTGCCGGCTTCGGTGAGGGCGACCACGTGGAATACCGGGAAGGCATTTTCGTGGGATACCGCTATTATGATAAGAAGAAAATGGATGTATTGTTCCCCTTCGGCTACGGATTGTCCTATACCACATTTGCCTACAGCAATCTACGTTTGGACAAAAAGACAATGAAAGACACAGAAGAACTGACGGTGTCTGTGGATGTGACCAATACCGGAGACAGAACGGGTAAGGAAGTTGTACAGCTCTATGTGGCGGATAAAGAAAGCACAGTGATAAGACCGGTGAAGGAGCTGCGGGATTTCGCTAAGATCGAACTGGCACCCGGCGAGACGAAGACAGTGACCTTTACACTCGGTAAGCGGGCCTTTGCCTACTATGATGTACAGATCCATGATTGGCAGGTGGAGACCGGAGAGTTCGAGATCCTTATCGGAGCATCTTCCAGAGACATTGCTCTCAGAGATACCGTGACTGTGGAATCCACCGTGAAGATTCCTTTCCACTATACCACAGATACGACAATGGGCGACATCATGAGCCGTCCGGAGGCCTGGAAACTGGTACAGAGTGTTCTGAGCAAAGGAATGTTCGGTCAGGACAGCGAGGTGAGCGAAGGCGGCGATGCCGCGAAGGAAGCCATCAGCGATGAGATGAATGCAGCGATGCTTCAGTATATGCCCCTGCGCGGACCGGTCAGTTTCGGCGGCGGAGTCAGCATGGCAGATGTACAGAAGTTGGTGGACCGTCTGAATGCCATGGAGAAATAATTAACTGTTTATTTATAGCAATCCCTAAAAGTTAGGCAAAAACTAACTTTTAGGGATTTTTATATATACCGCTGAGTGACATTTTTAAGTCGGATGAATGCAAGAAAGAATGTGGAGAATTGTTATAATTAGAATATGAAAAATAAACAGACATTGAAAGCCGCATTACCAAGGCACGTTAAGGAGGAAACGGATGAAAAAAATAGCAATTGGCGGAGGACAGGGATTTTGGGGAGATTCTCCAGACGCTGCTATCCATATGATTCACAATGCAGATATTCAATATCTTGCATGTGACTATCTGGCAGAACTGACGCTGTCCATTATGGCAAAGCAACAACTAAAAGATCCATCAAAAGGTTATGCTCCTGATTTTGTGACAAGATTGTTGAAACCAGCAGGAAAAACTGCTTGGGAAAGAAATATTAAAATTTTGACAAATGCAGGTGGCATGAATATTTCAGGATGTGTAAATGCTATTCGACAGTATGCAACCGAAGAAAATATGAAAGGGTATAAAATCGGTTATGTAACAGGGGACGACATTAAATCAAAAATCCCGCAGCTGTTAAAGGATGGATGGACATTTCCGAATTTTGACTACGAAGGCGATTTCACGGATATTGTTGATAAAATATATAATTGCAATGCCTACATTGGTCATGAAGGCATTCAAAGTGCAATTGAGGGCGGAGCAGATGTTGTAGTCACCGGAAGAGCAGCTGATAGCGCACTTTTCCTGGCTCCGTTGGCTTATGAATTTGGCTGGAAAGACGATGACTGGGATAACCTTGCAAGAGGAATTATGGCAGGACATTTACTGGAATGTGGTGGACAGGGAGCAGGCGGCAATTATATGTATGATTGGCGTAGCGTACCTCAGATGGAAAATCTCGGATTTCCTATTGCAGAGTTGACAGATAAAACATTTGAAATTACTAAGGCACCTAATTGTGGAGGAGTCATTTGCGAGCAAAGTTGTAAGGAACAATTTTTATATGAAGTGCTAGATCCGGCAAATTATCTGACTCCTGATGTAAATGTGGATATTAGTAATGCTACTATAACACAGGTTGGTGATAATCGCGTCAGAATTGATCATATTCATGGTAAAGAGAAACCGGATACTTTGAAATTGTGTGTTGGGTATCATAAAGGGTGGAAGACGGTTTCAATGTTGAGTTTTGCATGGCCTGATGCTTATGAAAAAGCCCGATATTGTGCAGACATTATCATGAAGAAAATGAAGCAAAAGGGAATGAAAGCGGATGATGTTCATATCAGTTTTATTGGTCTGAACAGCCTTCATCTTAATGTGGCTGACATGAGTGAAGAAGCATTGAAAAATCTGAACGAGTGTGTAATGCGCATTGCTGTATTTTCAGAGGATAAGAATGAATGTGCGAAGATCATCCCGGAAATCAGCCCTATGCAGTTAAACGGACCTCCCGGAGCATCTTTCTTCGGAGGAAGGGCTCGTGTGCAGGAAGTTATGGCACTGTGGCCGACATCTGTTCCACGAGAGGCAGTAGAGATCAAGAGCCATATTATTACAATATAGTTTTGCATAGAGAGGACAAGATTATGAGAGAAATATTATTGAATGATATCGCTCATGGAAGAAGCGGTGACAAGGGAGATACCAGCAATATCTGTGTATTTGCCAGAAAACCTGAATATTATGAAATTATTAAAAGAGAAGTAACGCCCGAAAGACTACATGATTTTTTCGGCGACATGGTAAAGGGCGAAATTATAAGATATGAAGTTCCCAGCCTTGGAGGATTTAATTTTGTACTCAAACATGCACTTGGAGGTGGTGCAACCATGAGCTTGCGGTTGGACAGCCTTGGAAAATCTATGGGGAGTGCCATTATGAGATTAAAGATTCACGTAAAAGATGAGGAATTATAAGGGGATCGGAGGTGAGACCTTATGGGATTAGAAAAAGTGGAAGCACTACAGAATTTGGTAGTTCTTGACTTGACCCGGGTAGTAGCAGGACCCTATGCAGGCTCTATATTGGGAGACTTCGGTGCTGAAGTAATAAAAATCGAAGTGCCGGGAAAAGGTGATGATGCCAGAAGCTATGGTCCTTACAGAAATGGAGAAAGTGTTTACTATGCGAACCTGAATCGCAATAAAAAAGGAATTACATTGAATTTGAAGACGGAAGAAGGGAAAAAAATCTTCCTGGAACTGGTGAATAAGGCAGATATTCTCTTGGAAAATTATCGACCTGGGGTTATGGAACGATTGGGATTGGGATATGAAGTTTTGAGAGAAAAAAACCCACGCCTTATTTACGGAGCAGTGTCAGGCTTTGGCTGCTATGGATCGTACTCTGACAGACCGGGTTATGATATTATTTCACAGGCAATGGGAGGTCTTATGAGCGTTACCGGTGCAAAAAACGGAGATCCTACGCGTTCCGGAAATGCCATGGGTGATATACTGGGCGGTATGAATCTTGTGATTGGTGTTTTAATGGCTTTGAACGTAAGAACACTCACCGGAAAAGGACAAAAGGTAGATGTATCACTGGTAGATTCTGTGGTTGCCAGCCTGGAGAATGCATATACAAGATATTTTGAGTCAGGGCAACTTCCTGTAAGAAATGGAAATGCGTACGCATCTATTGCACCCTATGATAGTTATCAGGCGAAGGATGGTCAGGTTATTATAGCATGTGGAAATCAAAAGCTATATGAGAAACTTTGCAACGAAGTTCTTCATATGCCATGGATGATAACGGATGAACGTTTTCTTACGGTTTCTTTGAGAGTACAGAATAACGAAATACAAAAGAAATATATTGAAGAGTGGACAACGCAATATACTGTGAATGAAATTGTAGAAAATGTATTGGCAAAAGGAATTCCGGCAGGCCCCATCTATAATGTAAGGCAGATCACAGAAGATAAACATATCGCCATAGAACGTGAAATGTTTGTGGAGATAGAACACCCTGTGATTGGGAAAATGAAAGTAAATGGCAATCCTATTAAGTTGATGGATAATATGCCTGAGATCAGTAAACCGGCACCAACACTTGGACAACATAATGAGGAAATATTCTGTGGGTTACTGAAACATTCCGAGGAACAGATTAAGGAATGGAGGAAACATAACATTATATGAGGAAAGATATACCATTCAGTGCCATTATGAAGTCGCCTGAATGCAAGAAAGAATCTTGAAAACTGATATAATGGAAATACATAGAAAAGGTGGTGGAGAGATGAAAACAAAAAAACACAATTGGAAAAGATGGCTACCGCTCTACTTGATGATGGCACCTGGATTAATCTATATTTTTATCAATAATTATATTCCTATGTTTGGTACAATTATTGCCTTTAAACATATCAATTACCAGAAAGGCATTTTGGGGAGTGATTGGGTAGGACTGAAAAATTTCAAATTTTTGTTTGCCACAAACGATGCCTGGGTAATTACAAGGAATACGTTATTGTATAATCTTGCTTTTATAGTGATTAATACAGTGGTTGGAATTATTCTTGCAATTTTTATATGCGACGTTGTGAGCAAAAAATTAAAAAAACTTTATCAAAGTGCGGTATTGCTCCCCTATCTGATGTCAATTGTAATTATTAGCTATATTGTTTTCGCATTTCTTTCAACAGAAAACGGAATGGTGAATAATTCACTGTTGATTCCATTCGGGAAAAATCCGATTTCGTGGTATGCGGAACCAAAATACTGGCCGTTTATTTTGACACTTGTGAATGTATGGAAGGGAGTCGGATATGGTTGCTTGATTTATATCTCGGCGATCAATGGTATTCCCAAAGATTACTATGAAGCTGCAAATTTAGATGGAGCAGGTAAGTGGAAACAGATTCGATGTATTACACTTCCATCCTTAGTCCCTTCGGTGATTACACTTACTTTGTTATCGATTGGAAGAATTTTCTATTCTGATTTCGGATTGTTTTATCAGGTACCGTTGGACTCCGGAACATTGTATTCTACGACAAATGTAATTGATACTTATGTATATAGAGCACTGATTAAACTGGGAAATGTTGGAATGTCTTCTGCTGCTTGCCTATATCAGTCGGTTGTAGGATTTGTTTTAGTTCTCACCGCTAATTTGATCGTTAGGAAAGTAAGTAAGGAAAACGCACTGTTTTAGGAGGAGAAAAATGATCCGTTCAAAATCGAATATGCGGTTTCAGATTTTAGCGAATTTTATACTGATTCTGTTTACCATATTTGTAATTACCCCTTTTATTCTTTTAATTATGTCTTCCTTTACGGAGGAAAGTACACTGATAAGAAACGGATATTCATTTTTCCCGGAAAAATTCAGCTTGGAAGCCTATGCTTACATTTGGAAAAATGCGTCTAAGATAATGAGGGCCTATGGAATTACAATTTTGGTCACAGTAGTTGGAACAGCTGTCAATGTTATACTGTCAACTATGATTGCCTATCCGTTATCTCTTGAACAATTGCCTGGAAGAAGAGCAATAACTTTTTACCTTTTCTTTACGATGCTTTTTAGCGGCGGATTGGTACCATCCTATTTGTTGTACAGTAATTATTTTCATATAAAAAATACAATTTGGGCTTTAATTGTTCCTAACCTGTTGCTGTCGGCAATGAATGTGCTATTGATACGTACATATATATCAACAAGTATACCATCAGCATTGTTTGAGGCTGCAAAGGTAGATGGGGCAGGAGAATTTACAGTATTTTTTAAACTGGTGATTCCTTTGTCTAAACCCATTATTGTAACGATGGGAACTTTTGCCGGCCTGGGTTACTGGAATGACTGGACAAATGGTTTATATTACCTTACGGATACGAAATATTATAGTATCCAGAATCTGTTGAATAAAATGATTACAGATATACAGGTATTGTCTTCTAATTCGTCCATGGCTTCACAAGCCTCTTCGGAAATGGCAAAATTACCTACAGTAGGTGTACGTATGGCGATTGCGGTTGTAGCAATGCTGCCGATATTTGTAGTATTTCCGTTTTTACAGAAATATTTCCAAAAAGGAATTGCATTAGGAGCAGTAAAGGGTTAATACATTGCCCTTACAAGATAAAATAAATATATGGGAGGATAACAAATGAAGAAAAAAATTTTATCAATGTTACTCAGTATGGTGTTGGCGGTAGCTTGCTTTACGGGATGCGGGAGTAACCCAAGTAGTGGTGGAGAAACCGGTGGAGCAGCTTCTACAGAAACACCTAAAAATCCGGAAGATATGTATACGGTCACAATGGCTGTGATTGGAAATGATCAGGAGGACATGGATCTTGTAGAAGCAGAAATGAATAAAATCCTGGCGGAAAAGGTTGGTGCACAAATTGATGTAATCACATTGGGATGGGGAGTATATCAGCAGCAGTTACAACTTATGTTATCCGGTGCGGAAAAACTGGATTTGGTCCCTATAATGTATAATAACGTGAGTACCTATGTAAACAGCGGTCAGGTATTGGATATGTCTGATTTGATTGACCAGTATGGCGTTAATATGAAAGCAGCTTTGGGTGAAGATATTCTTAAAATTGCTAATATGAATGGCTATGTGTATGGTGTGCCGGTGGAAAAAGAATGGTATGCAGACAGCTGTCTGGTAATGAGAAAAGACATTTTGGACAAATATAATTTGGATGTGTCTAATGTGAAATCTTTGGCGGATTGTGCACCTATTTTCGAAACGATTCATGAAAATGAACCTGATATGAAAATTATTGTAGGCGCGAAAGATAGTTTGATTGGTAACGTATATTTTGCCGATGTACTTTCCGATCGTTTTGGAGTATTGGATAATGGCGGTGCTGATACTACGATTGTGAATTACTATGAGACGGATAACTACAAGAATCTGGCTGCTACGGTTCATGATTATTATGAAAAAGGCTATATCGACAAGGATATGGCAACATCTACAGATGCCGGGACCACAATCCTGAAGGCCGGAAATGCATTCTGCTTTGCCACTCCTTATAAACCGGGCGTTGCGGAACAGGAAAGTTTGAATACCGGTTATGAACTGGTGGCAGTAAGAATCAACCCTACTCCTGCGTTTTGCTATACCAATGCTGTTGCCGCAATTACATGGGGAATTGGTCAGAATTGTGAAAATCCGGAGATGACAATGAAAGTGCTGGACTACATGTACGGTGATCCGGAATTAATGAATCTGTTTAACTGGGGTATTGAAGGTGTTCATTATGTCGTAAAAGATGCTGAAAATGATGTGATTGGATTCCCGGATGGGGTAGATGCTTCTAATGCAAAATACAATCTGAATATGGGATGGGAACTTCCGAACCAGTACAAGATTCATGTATGGGAGGGAAGCTCCAGAAAGATTATGGATGCGCAGAAAGAGATGAATGCCACTGCAAATAAGTCAAAAGCATTAGGTTTCATGTTTGATAGTACATCTGTCAGCAATGAGATTGCAGCACTAAACAATGTGGTTAGTGAGTATTCGTCTTCTATCGATTGTGGCGCAGCTGATCCTACCACGGCCATTCCGGAGTTTAATGAGAAGTTATACGCAGCCGGTCTTCAGACTGTAATGGACGAGAAGCAGAAACAATTGAACGAGTGGCTGGAAAATCAAAAGTAATGTGTTATAATGTGGATGTGAATACCAGGAATAAATAAATATAGGAGGTCCCGATTAATGCCGAGAAAACATAAGAAGGTCTTGAGAAAAAATATTACTCTGATCATGTGCGCATTAATCGGGACAATTGTTGTTGTATACGGTGTTGGTATGATATTATTCCGTGGATATGTCAAAGAGATAGTAAATATAGCCAGCCGGACATTTGATTTCTACGGGAATGAATTGGATCAAAAAATGAATGGCATTAATACGCAGCTTGTAAACACGTTATTGAATAATAAATCTATCAGAGAAATAGAAGAGATGGATTTAACCACAGAGGATAACGCTGTGGTTTACAGCATTGCGGAGCAAAATGAATTGAAACAATATTTTCAGGCAATGGCAATTAATTATGGGGACGAATACCATTTTTGGTTTTATAACAAAGACAAAGATATTTTTCTGATTACGGGAGCCGACGAATACCTTCAAAAGGAACTTTTTAAAGGATATATTAGGACATTGGCTTCCGAAGAGCAGATTCCTATAACAGAAAAGAGAAAATGGTTTGTGCAGGATGTTCAAGGAACGTTGTTTCTTACAACTACCTTTTGCCTGAAAAATAATTATGTGGGTTGTTGGATACGGCCTGAGAAAATATGCGCTTCTTTTCGAGAAACGCAGGAAGATACACTTTCTTTTTTAATTCGAGATTTGAGCACCGGAGTGCATTATTTGGAGAATAGCAGTGCATCCGGAAGGATGTTTCAGAAAAATGAAAATATTCAGGAAAACAGTAGCTCGCATTATTGGGAATACGAATTTGAAAATGCAAATGTATCTATAGGAATAGATGTCAGCGACAAAATAAAGAAAAGTGCCGGAACCTATGAAATACTGATGGGAATTACCACAGTATTGATTTGCTTTATGTGTATTGGAGCTTTTTATTATTTCAGGCGCTATGTACAAAAACCGTTATACATTTTTGAAGAGAATCTACGAAAATTTCAGGAAACTGGAGAATTAGAGCAAAATAATTATTATGAAGAATTCGAAAATGTAGGTGAAATCTGGAGAAATCTGGAAAAAGAAATTCAGGAATTAAAAGTTCAGGTATATGAAGAACAGCTGGAAAAACAGAAAACTAAAATAGATTATTTACAATTACAGATCAGGCCCCATTTTTATATTAACTGTCTTAATAGCATATACAGTATGGCGCAGTTGAAACATACGGAAGAAATCCAGCAACTGGCATTGTATGTATCCGGATATATGAGATCTATTTTCCGCAAAGGAACAAAGCCTATCTTAATGGATGAAGAATTACAGCAGATTGTAAATTATGTAAAAATCCATAATATTTTATACCGATATGATTGCAAGTGTGATATCTGCGTAGATGAGCGTGTGAAACAGGCAATGATTCCACCGTTGATAATGATAGTCTTTGTGGAAAACTGCGTGAAGTACACGGTAGGATGCAAAAGAAAGATAGAAATTAGCATTGAAGGAAGCTTTCTGGATGAGGAACAGAAAAAAATACAAATTCGGATAGCGGATAATGGTCCGGGTTTTCCTGAGAATGTGTTAGAAAAATTTCGAAAGAATGAATTTGGAGCAAATGATGACAGATTCCAAATTGGAATACGCAATACAAAAGATCGGCTTCAACTGCTCTATGGGGCGGAAGCAAGTCTCATGATAGGTAACGGTGAAAACCTGGGAACGGAAGTTATAATAATAATTCCGTATCAAAACGGAGATGAAAAGAGTGAATATTCTATTAGTAGATGATGATGTGAATGTGCTGGAAAGTCTGCAGTTTGGGGTTGCATATTCGTCACTGGGAATAGAAAAGATTTACGTTGCTGAAAATGCTGCGGATGCCAAAAAGATACTTAAGAATGTACCGATCCATATTATGGTAACAGATATAGAAATGCCAAACGAATCGGGAATTGAATTGTTAAAATGGACGAAAACACAGAATTTAGACGTGGTTACTATATTCTGCACGTGTTATGCAGATTTTAATTATGCCAAAAAGGCTGTGGAACTTCAATGTTTTGACTATTATCTGAAACCGATTTCTTTTGACGATTTTGAAAAAATAATATCTAGGGCTGTAGAAAAAGTCAGACAAGAGAGCAGGAAGAAAACATATTATCAGTATGGCGTGTATTGGTTGGATGATGTAAAAAACAGAAAAGCACATTTTTGGGAGCATATCATGTTTCCACTGGCAATTCCGGATGAAGAACTTTTAAATGCATTGATTGAAGACAATCGTTTGGAATATGACATTGAGCAGTTGTTTGATGTTTTTTTGCTACATACATATGAAGAAGAGGAACGTTTTCAGAATCTGACTTCAACAATGAGCGAATTTATTATTAAAAATGTCGTTACAGAAATTTTTAGCGATATGTGCAATATGGAGACCATAGTGAAGTATGGAGAGGATACCTATGTGGTTGTAACCCGTAATCTAAAAGAAAATGCGGAGATGGTACTGAAGAAATTGATTATGCAGTGTGATATCCATCTCAATTGTCGAATGCGTGTATTTTATGATCTTGAATGTCCTCTGCCCGCCGTAAAGGAATGTTTTGAAAGGTTGATTCATATTTGGAATGAAAATATCAGCAACGATGTACAGATATTCTGGGCGCGGACATACCAAAGGGAAGAAAATACATATTCATTCGGTGCTATTGGAGAATGGGAGATTTATCTGAACACAGGTGCGGTGAATAAGATTTTAGATGAAATCGATCACTATTTTTCCGAGAAAAAGAGACATCATGGGTTAACAGCGTATGAATTAAAAGCTATGCAGGTGAATCTGATTCAGATGGTGAATACTGTGTTGATGAAAAACAATATCGAAGCCCATGAGCTATTTGTAAATACGGAATATGAAACTTATCGGAAAATGTCATTGAAGAATTATGATAACTATATGGAATTCTGTAAATATTTATTGCAAAAAGCATATAGCTATATTGACTACGTAAGAGAAAATACATCTATTGTAGAGGTAGTTAAAAAATATATTGAAGAACATTATAATGAGGAAATTTCCAGAAATGAGCTGGCAGGAATTGTATATTTAAATGCAGATTATCTGGCAAGACTTTTTAAAAAAGAAGAAGGAATCTCTATTACCGATTATGTTATTCGTATGAGGATAAAGAAGGCGTCTGAACTGTTACAATACAGTGAAATCTCTATTAATGAAATTGCAATGAAAGTGGGATATGATAACTTTTCATATTTTTCCAGATTATGTAAAAAAATGTTGGGATGTAGTCCGAAAGATTATAGAAAAAAAGCAAAGGAGAAACTAAATGAGTAGTTATTTTGAATGTTCGGGAAATGGACCGATTGTGACAACAAAAGCAGGAAAAATAAGGGGATATTTGTGGAATACAACATATACATTTCAGGGGATTAAGTATGCAAATGCAAAAAGATTTCAGATGCCGGAGGAAATTCAGCCGTGGGATGGGATAAAAGATGCTACTTCTTATGGCTATGTATGTCCATTGTTAACCCAGGATGTTCCCAACGGTGAAATTATGGTTCCTCATAGATACTGGCCCATGGATGAACACTGTCAGTATTTGAACGTTTGGACGCAGACGTTGGATACTTTGGCAAAAAAACCGGTTATGGTATGGCTTCATGGAGGTGGATTCTACGCAGGATCTTCTATCGAACAGATAGCATATGACGGTACAAATTTAAGCCAATTTGGGGATGTGGTTGTAGTATCATTGAATCATAGATTAAATCTTTTGGGATATTTGAATTTGTCAGAATATGGAGAAAAATATTGGAACTCGGGAAATGTTGGAAATGCTGATATTGTAGCGGCATTGCGCTGGATTAGAGACAATATTGAAGCGTTTGGCGGGGATCCTCAAAATGTAACATTATTCGGGCAATCCGGAGGAGGCATGAAAATATGGACGCTGATGCAGACACCGGAGGCTGATGGCTTGTATCATAAAGCGATTATTCAGAGCGGCGTATTGGAAGATTTTATTGACGAAGAGAATACAGATGCCAAACCACTGATCCGAGCAATGCTGCAGGAGCTTAATATGGAAGAATCGGATATTGAGAAATGGGAGGATATGCCTTACAGAGAGCTGGCAGATGCTTATAATAAAGTCTCCAATAAAGTACTGGCTGAAGGTGGTTATATTGGAGGACATCCGATTCGGAACTCTTATTACATGGGGGATCCTTTAAAAATTGGATTTTCGGAATATGCCCAAAAGGTGCCGGTGTTAATAGGAAGTGTGTTCGGAGAGATGGGATTTGCACCCGGGCTGATCGGAAGGAATCAAATGACACAAGAGGAATTGATCAGGATTGTCGAAAAACGATTTGGTGAACATACTCAGTCTGTGATTCAGGCATACGCGCAGGCATACCCGGGAAGAAGCATTGCAGACTTAACTACATATGATATTTTTTTCAGAAAACCGGTAATTGATTTTGTGAAAAAGAGAAAGACATATAAACAATCTAATATATATGCATATGTCTTTGCGGTTGAATTTCCTCTGGATGATGGAAAGCCGGCATGGCATTGTTCTGATCTGGCTTTTGTATTTCACAATACAGATAAGGTTCCCGTGGCTAATATGCCGGGAGTCACGGATAAACTGGAAGAAAAAATGTGCAAGGCATGGGTGAATTTTGCTAAAACAGGAATTCCATTCATTGATGAAACGATTGCTTGGCCGGCCTGTACAGAAGAGACAGAAAATTATATGGTTATTGACAATGATAAATGGCAGGTAAGAGAGAAGTTTGATTACGAATTAGTGAAACAGGTAGCGGACAGTGGCATGAAATCTCCATTTTCTATAAAAGAAAGGAGAAAAATGTTGCAGAAAACTCAAAAAGAAGCAGAAGAGAAAGGCGTGTTTTTACATTGAAGACAGAAAAAATAATAACTGAATTATTGGAACAGATGACCTTGGATGAAAAGATCGGGATGGTTCATGGAAATGGATTGTTTCAGAATAAAGGGGTAGAAAGACTGGGAATACCTTCTATGAAATTTTCAGATGGACCTATGGGTGTTCGGAATGAGTTTCAAAATGATAAATGGATTCCTCTGGGCAATACTGATGATTATGTATCTTATCTTCCAAGTAATAGTGCTATAGCATCTACATGGGATGTCGATGTTGCATATGAAGTTGGCAAGGTCCTGGGAGCGGAAGCCAGAGGCAGAGGAAAAGACATGATTTTGGCGCCGGGAATTAATATCAAACGAAGTCCCTTATGTGGGAGAAATTTTGAATATTTGAGTGAAGACCCCGTGCTGACAGCAGAGATGGCAGTTGCTTTGATAAAGGGAATACAGCAGAATGATGTGGCAGCCTGTGTAAAACATTTTGTGGCAAACAATCAGGAAACTAATCGACTGCATGTGGACACTAAAGTAAATGAGAGAACCTTGCAGGAAATATATTACCCGGCGTTTCGACAGTCTGTGCAGAGGGCAGATGTTTATTCGGTTATGGGAGCCTATAACAGATTAAACGGTACCTATTGCTGTGAAAATAATCTGTTGCTGAAGGAAGTATTGCGTGATCAATGGGGATTTGAAGGAATTGTAATCAGTGACTGGGGAGCAGTGCATAATACGGTAGATGCGGGGCAGGCAGCACTTGATATTGAAATGTCAGTATTTGATAATTTCGACGAATATTGTCTGGCAGAACCTTTGAAGCAAAGGATCTTAGATGAATCAGTAGATATGGCGTGTCTGGATGCAAAGGTGCGTAACATCTTGCGAGTAATGTTTAAGTTAAAAATGATTGGAAAGGAAGCGGTACATCGAAAAACCGGCTCCTATAATACTATGGAGCACCGGCAGGTGTTGAAAAAAGCAGCGGAAAAATCTGTTATTTTATTGAAAAATGATAGTAAATTATTGCCACTTGGAAATACATATCATAAGAAAATTGCAGTCATAGGTTGTAACGCAGACCGAATTCACTCGGGCGGTGGAGGTAGTGCAGAAATTAAGGCTTTGTATGAAATATCACCGCTTCTCGGAATCAAAATGGAATTTGGAGGTAATGCAGAAATAGTATATGAACCGGGGTATTACATTCCGGAAAAAAAGGAGCTTAACGGAGAAAACTGGCAGGCTTCCAGTGTGGATGACAAAGAAAAAATACAACAACAGATCCGCAGGATGAGAGAAGAAAAAAGAAGATTAAAAAAGGAGGCATTTTATTCAGACCTATCGGAAATTGAGGAAGAATATCACAGAAGAGCTCTGAAGCTAGCTGAAGAAAGCGATATTGTTCTGTTTGTAGGAGGGCTGGATCATGAATATGACATTGAGGGAGAGGATCGTCCCTGCATGAAACTTCCGTATCATCAGGATGAATTGATTACAAAATTATTAAAGGTAAGACCGGACACAATTGTAACTATGATAGGAGGATCTCCGGTGGAGATGCCATGGGAAGAAAAAGCAGGTACAATTTTGTGGTCTTATTATGCCGGAATGGAGAGTGGCACAGCACTAGCGGGAATCCTCAGCGGAAGAATCAATCCCAGTGGAAAACTGGCAGAAACTTTTCCTCGTGTTTATGAAGATACACCGACAGGTCATAACGGACAATTTGGGAGAGATAATATGGTCTGTTATGAAGAAGAAATTATGGTCGGATATCGTCACTATGAGAAAAATGGTATTTTGCCGATGTTCTGCTTTGGACATGGACTGTCTTATACAGAATTTGCGTATCGCGATCTGCAGGTGGAGCAAGATAATGATGTAGAAGACAGAGTGAGCATATCGTTTGATATAGAAAACGTAGGCCAAATAGACGGAAGAGAGATTGTACAGATTTATGTGAGGGATGAGGAGAGTACAGTAATCAGACCAGAAAAAGAGTTAAAGGCATTCAAAAGCATTACGCTGAAAGCGGGGAGTGTATGCAGAGTAGAGATTACTTTGGATAGTATGGCGTTTTCATTTTATGATGAGAAGAAACATGATTTTTGTGTGGAACCCGGAATTTTTGAAATATGTGTAGGCAATTCAACGCAAAATATTTTATTGCATCAGAAAATTAAATACCCTAAATTGTAGTAAGCGGAATGTGTGATAAACCCCGGAAAGGCCTTGGAAAAATATAATCGATTTCCGGAGAGGAAAGACTAGCTACCGCTTTGAGCTGACTGATGCGACCGTCAGCTCAAAGCGGTAGTTTTTATTATTTTATGGAATTATGAAAGCGGTAGTCAAATTGGAATGCGGAATGCGGAATCCTTAGGATATGGCTTGCCATTGTAGCAGATTCCGATTATAATAAAAGATTGTAACGGCAACGACTTGGAATTGGGGATTATCATGAATATAGTAGTAGACGGATATAATATATGTGTAAAAACAACCGGTACCGGCGATAAGACGGTTGTGATCTTACAGGGCTGGGGTACGGATCTGGGAGTGTATGATTCTGTGGCAGGTGCCATTGACGGCAGCAGATACCGTGTGATCCAGTTCGATTTTCCGGGCTTCGGCGGCAGTGATGAACCTAAGGAACCCTGGGATGTGGACGGATTTGCGGACTTTTTCTGCAAATTCATGGAAGTAATGCAGATAAAGAAGGCAACACTCATCGGTCATTCTTACGGCGGACGCGTGATCATCAAGCTGGCGGCCAGAGAGAGCATCCCTTTTGAGATCACGAATATTATCCTGATCGACAGCGCCGGTGTCCTGCCGGTGCGTACTACTGCGCAGAAATGGAAGATCCGCAAGTACAAGATCCTGAAGAAATTTCTGAACATGAAGCTGATCTATGCCATGTTCCCGGAGGTGATCGATGACTGGAGAAGCCGACAGGGATCGGCAGACTACCGCAATGCGACACCCATGATGCGTCAGTGTATGGTGAAGGCAGTGAATGAGGATCTGACGGAGCTGCTTCCGAAGATCCGTCAGGAAGTGCTGCTGATCTGGGGAGATCAGGATACGGCAACTCCTATCCGGGATGCACATATTATGGAAGAGAAGATCCCCAACTGCGGCCTGGCAGTGATCCCGGGAACCGGTCATTTTTCTTTCCTTGAGAAACCGGCACAGTTCCGGGGAATTATGGAGGCATATTTGAAATGATCATACGTGTGCTGATAGCGGTCGTGCTTGCTGTTCCGGCATATTTTTATACCATGCGGTATAATATTCATATGTTCCAGCAGAACGGCTATAAGAATAAAGAACACCTTCACTGGCTGAAGAAGAAGTTCCGGCTGCAATGGATTCTCTATTTTGGTCTGGCACTGGGCATTGTGACCTGTGTGTTTCCGTACCTTGCTCTTGAAATCTTCGAGTATCTGGTATTGCTCGTGATCATCGTGGTATATCGTGCCATGAAGCGGATGAACACGAAGAAAAAGCTGGTGTATACCGCTCGGGTCAAGAGATTGCTCGCTACGGAGCTGATCCTTACGGCTGCGGTATTCGCTCTGGTGTGTGGATTGGGCGGAATGAAGCGGATCCCGGGATTGTGCCTGATCCTGGTATCTGTGAATCTTGTTCTGGATATTGTGGCAAATGTCATCAATCATCCCATCGAAGCCGGTATCAATCAGCATTATATTAATGATGCTGTAAGGAAGCTTGAAAGTGTGCCCGGACTTACCATTATCGGTGTGACCGGCAGCTACGGCAAGACCAGTGTGAAGTTCTATTTGCAGACATTATTGCAGGAAAAATATAATGTGCTGGTGACCCCGGAGAGCTTTAATACTCCGATGGGAGTGGTGCGGACCATCCGAGGCTCCTTGAAGCCCACTACGGAGATCTTCGTCTGTGAGATGGGTGCCCGCCATGTGGGCGACATCAAGGAGATCTGCGATATGGTGCATCCCGATCACGGTGTGATCACATCCATCGGACCGCAGCATTTAGAGACCTTTTTTAATATGGAGAATATTCAGAAGACGAAGTTCGAGCTGGCGGATGCCCTGCCGGAAGGCGGCATGTTGTTCTTAAACGGCGACAACGGTTATATTAAGCAGCAGGCAGCTTCTTCCGCTTATGATCAGACCCCGGAGAAGATATTCTATTATTCCGAGACGGAAGGGACAGGATACTGTGCCAAAGATGTGAAGGTATCCCAGTTAGGTACGGAGTTCACCGTAGTGACCCCGGACGGCGAGAGCGAGAAATTCCAGATGCGTCTCATTGGTGCCCACAATGTCATCAATGTGGTGGGGGCTATCGCAGTCGCTCATAAAATGGGTATGACGCTGCAGGAGCTGAGGATCCCGGTACGCCGGATCGAGCCGGTGCCCCATCGTATGCAGATGCGGGAGCACGGTCTCGTGACGATCATCGATGATGCTTACAATTCCAACCCCGTAGGTTCTAAGGCTGCGGTGGAGACCCTTGCCATGTTTGACGGTATCCGGATCCTGATCACGCCGGGCATGGTGGAACTGGGTGACAAGGAAGCGGAGTACAATCATAAATTCGGCAACTATGCAGCGGATTGTTGTGATTACATCCTGTTAGTGGGCAGACGACATACCGAGCCCATCAGGGAGGGCGTGCTGGAGAAGGGATTCCCGGAAGAGAAATGCCTTGTATTCGACAAGCTGGAGGAAGCTGTATCTTACGCCTATGCCATCAAAGGGCAGGGACATAAGTATATTTTATTAGAGAATGATCTTACGGATAACTATTAGACGATTCTGGTGCGATTTTGCGAAAGTGGTTCCGGATAGTTGATAGAGAGTAGGAAAATCCAGGAGGGAAAATAAATGAAGACAAGAGTAGCAATGCTGTTTGGCGGCAAGAGTGTAGAACACGAAGTATCCGTGATCTCCGGCATCCAGGCTGTCATGAATATGGACACAGACAAATACGAAGTGATCCCGGTCTATATGACCAAGCGTAATGAAATGTACATCGGTGAGGAGATCGGCAAGATCGAATCCTATAAAAATATCGATGAACTGTTGAAAAAGTCCCAGAGAGTCATCATGACCAACGAGGACGGCAGGGTATTCCTGACTCCTTTCCCGGTGAAGCTGTTCGGCGGGAAGAAACCGGTAGAGATCGACGTGGCTTTCCCTGTAGTTCACGGTACCAACGTAGAGGACGGTGCTTTCCAGGGTTATCTGAAGACCATGGGAATCCCCTTCGTGGGCTGTGATGTGACCGCATCCGCCATCGGCATGGACAAATACATTATGAAAGCCGTATTAAAGGAGTGCGATGTTCCGGTACTGGATGCACAGCTGTATACGCTGTCGGATTATGCACAGATAGAGACTCTGCTTGACAAAGTGGAAAAAGGACTGGGATATCCGGTGATCGTAAAACCGGTCAACTTAGGCTCCAGCGTAGGCATCAGTGTAGCTAAAAATCGTGTGGAACTGACCCACTCCGTCGATGATGCGTTCAAGTATGCGACCAAAGTGCTGGTGGAGCACGCCATCACCAATTTACGTGAGATCAACTGCTCGGTACTGGGAGATGAGAATGACGCTATTTCTTCCGAGTGCGAAGAACCCCTGCACACCAAAGATATCTTAAGCTATGAAGATAAATACGTCAGCAATGCCAAGGGCAGCGGCTCCAAGGGTATGGCGAGTGTATCCCGCAAGATCCCAGCAGAGCTGTCTCCCGAGAAGAGAGAAGAGGTGCGGGAACTGGCAGTCAGATCCTTCAAGGCACTGGGCTGTAACGGTGTGTCCCGTATCGACTTTATGATTGATGAAGACAACGGCAAGCTGTATTTCAATGAGATCAACACGATCCCCGGATCTCTGGCATTTTACCTGTGGGATCCGGTGGGCGTTCCTTACAAGGAGCTTCTGGACCGTATGATCCAGCTGTCTTTGAAGAGAGCCCGCACCGAGGAGAGACTGACCTTTACCTTTGACACCAATATCCTGAATTCCGCAAGCTTTGGCGGTTCTAAGGGTGGTAAATTGTAATAGCCGGTTTAATTGAAAAAGAGGTTGCTTTGATGGAAAAGAAACATTCTGAAAAAGGAAAAGCAAGTTTGGATTTAACAAGGCCAAAATTAAATAGGAATATGATTGTTTACCATGAAACAGGAGATTTATTTGCTGATACATGTGAAATCGTGGAGAGTGCACAAAGTATTGCGTATGCGGCTGTCGATACAATTCTGGTTCAAAGGAACTGGCTATTGGGGAAACGAATTGCTATAGAGTGTCTGTCCTCAAATTTTGGACTCACTGAGTCCAAAGTCTGGTCGCCCTTTATCATGGACACATTATAGAATTTTGCTTCAGGAAACATCACCAGAGGCGCGAGCATGGTATACAAAAGAAGCACAGGAGCAAGCCTGGTCAGTTCGAACGTTGCAACGTAATATTTCTTCACAGTATTATTACCGAATACTTATGTCTCAAAATGCAGAAGCGGTCGAAAAAGAAATGAAAGAGCTGACAGCTTCTTATCAGGCTGATAAGCTGGAATTTATCAAAAATCCAGTGATAGCTGAATTTCTTGGACTGTCTTCTAACACAGACTTTACAGAAAGAAGATAAAGAAAATTAAAAATTTAATAAAAATTTTAGCACTCACCTCTTGCGAGTGCTAAATCATAGTGATAATATAATCTCTGTAAGAGGAACAAGCGACTGCAACAGCAGACAATTGTTTGAAAAGAGATGTGAAGTGGTCAGCCGCGCAGGAAACTGTGTGGCTGATTTTTACATGGAAAACGTCTTGGTTGTGTGGCTCACCGGTTGGGCAGAATGGAGGGAATATGACGAAGACAACAAAAAGAGATTATTATGAAGTACTGGGTGTCAGCAAGACAGCGGACGCCGCAGCGATAAAAAAAGCATACCGGAAACTGGCGAAAAAATATCATCCGGATACTAATGCAGGAGACCCTGTGGCAGAGGAGAAGCTGAAGGAAGTCAACGAAGCTTACGATGTGCTGGGGGATGAAAAAAAGAAGAAACTATACGATACTTACGGTTTTGCTGCTTTCCAGGAGGGATTTAACGAGGAGGCAGCCAGACAGTATCAGGAGCAGTTTAAGAACGGAGGCGGCTTCCACTACAATGGAGGTACCGGCGGATTTGGTACCGATGGTTTCGGCGGCTTCGGTAACGGCACGTTCCATTACAGCACAGGAGGAAGCGGTTTCGGTACCGGTGATTTTGGCGGCTTCGGCGGGGATGAGGATATTTTCGACAATCTGTTCGGACAGTATTTCAAGGGACAGAAAGGATCCGGACGGGGCAGCCGGGCGAACTACCGCAGCAAAGGTCAGGATGTGGAATCCGGCATTACTATCAGCTTTGACGAAGCAATGCATGGCTGCGACAAGACCTTTACCTTAAGAGATCCGGCTACCGGCAAGTCCGAATCCGTGCAGGTGCACATTCCGGCAGGAATTGACACCGGTAAAAGTATCCGTCTGAAAGGTAAGGGCGGTGAAGGTTACTCCGGCGGTGAGAGTGGCGACCTGTATCTGAAGGTGACGGTACAGGAGAAGCCGGGCTGGGAGCGTAGAGGACAGGATCTGTATACCACGGTCAATATCCCCTATACCACAGCAGCCTTGGGCGGCGAGATCCGTGTGCCCACATTGTACGGCGATGTCATGTGCAAAGTGAAGGAAGGTACGCAGTCCGGCAGCAAGATCCGTCTGAAAGGCAAGGGCGTGGTATCCATGAAGGATAAAAGTGCCCACGGCGATCAGTATGTCGTGATCCAGATTCAGGTGCCTAAGAATCTGACCCCGGCAGCAAAAGAAAAATTACAGGAATACAAGAAGGTCAGTGGATTTTGATCCACTGGCCTTTTGTGTTTTTTGATAAATGATAAAATTTCTCATTAAACGAAAAAAACTGGAAATAGGAAAAACGGGTGCTTATAATATTCATTCATAAATAGAATAAACAAAAGACTTCATACAGGAGGAAATGAATTATGTTGAAATGTTTAAAAAAGATTGATAAAGCAAAAACCGGTATCTTCGCAGCAGGTGTTCTGTTCGGAACCGCAGGTATCAAAGTACTGTCCAGCAAGGATGCGAAGAAGCTGTACACCAACTGCACCGCAGCTGTTCTGCGTGCAAAAGAGTGTGTTATGAAGACTGCGACCACTATCCAGGAGAACGCAGAGGATATCTACGCAGAAGCTCAGCAGATCAACGAGGACAGAGCAGCACAGGCCGCTCAGGAATATGACGCAGAAGCAGCAGAGACTAAGATCACAGCAGCAGAATGATTCCTTTCATGAAAGCAGGCATAAATTATGAGATTTGTGATCAAACATGAGATAAAGGGGAGACTCAGGGTTCACATTTTACAGAGCCGCATGAGCTTTGCGCAGGCAGATACACTGCAATACTATCTGGACGGACAGAAGAATATTGTCAGTGCCAAAATTCAGGAGCGCACCCTGGATGTTACGGTAGTCTATACCGGTTCCAGGGAGGAAGCACTGAAGACACTGGAGAATTTTACGTATCAGGGTACGGAAGTGCCGGAGGACTATCTTGCTAATTCCGGCAGAGAGATGAACCGGGAATATAAGGATCAGCTGATCAATAAAGTAGTAATGCACTATGGAATCAGGCTGTTTTTGCCCATGGATATCCGTTCCGTGATCACCACGGTAAAATCTTTCAAATATCTCTGGCATGGAATCAAGACCCTGGCAAAGGGGAAGATCGAAGTGCCGGTACTGGATGCCACCGCTATCGGCGTATCCGTGCTGCGCGGTGATTACAACACTGCAGGTTCCGTAATGTTCCTGCTTGGCATCGGCGAGATACTGGAAGAGTGGACGCACAAAAAGTCTGTCGGCGATCTGGCGAGAAGCATGTCCTTAAACATTGACAAGGTATGGGTTGTGAGCGAGGGACAGGAGATCCTGGTGCCGTCCACGTCCATTAAGTCAGGAGACCTGGTAAGGATCCACATGGGCAATGTGATTCCTTTCGACGGTACGGTGACGGACGGAGAAGGTATGGTGAACCAGGCATCTCTCACCGGCGAATCCGTTCCCGTGAGAAAAATCCCCGGTGGAACCGTCTATGCCGGAACTGTGGTAGAAGAAGGCGAGCTGACCATCTGTGTCAAGAAGACCGGCGGCTCCAGCAAATACGAGAAGATCATGACCATGATCGAGGAATCCGAGAAGCTGAAATCCTCTCTGGAGGGTAAGGCAGAGCACCTGGCGGATAAGCTGGTACCCTATACGTTCTTAGGCACCGGCCTGGTATGGCTGTTCACACGGAATGTGACCAAGGCATTATCCGTACTGATGGTGGATTTCTCCTGTGCACTGAAGCTGTCCATGCCGTTAGCTGTTTTGTCCGCGATCCGCGAGGCAAGCACCTACGAGATTACGGTGAAGGGCGGCAAATACTTGGAGGCTATGGCAGATGCCACTACCATCGTATTTGATAAGACCGGAACACTGACCAAGGCACAGCCCACCGTGGCGGATGTGATATCCTTTAACGGACAGTCCACAGATGAACTTCTTCGGATCGCCGCCTGCCTGGAGGAGCATTTCCCTCATTCCATGGCGAAGGCAGTGGTGCGGGAAGCAGCCCGCAAGGAGCTGGTACATGAAGAACTGCATACCAAAGTGGAATATATCGTAGCCCATGGCATCTCTTCCACTCTGGAAGGCAAGAAGATCATTATCGGCAGCTATCATTTCGTATTTGAGGATGAGCAGGCACAGATTCCGGAGGGCAGACAGGAGCTGTTTGATCAGCTGTCGGAGGAATACTCCCGCCTGTATATGGCAATCGACGGTAAGCTGGCTGCGGTGATCTATATCGAGGATCCTCTCAGAGAAGAGGCCGCTGAGGTGATAAAGCAGTTAAAAGGTCTGGGGATTGGCAAGGTCGTAATGATGACAGGCGACAGTGATCGTATCGCGAAATCCATTGCCGGAATCGTCGGTGTGGATGAGTATTATTCTGAAGTATTGCCGGAGGACAAGGCGAAGTTCGTGGAGCAGGAGAAGCAGGCAGGCCATAAGGTCATTATGATCGGCGACGGCATCAATGATTCCCCTGCATTGTCAGCAGCAGATGTAGGGATTGCCATCAGCGAGGGTGCACAGATCGCCAGAGAGATCGCGGATGTGACCATCGGTGCGGATAATTTACAGGAAGTAGCGACACTGAAGGAGCTGAGCAATGCCCTGATGGCGCGGATCCATAAAAATTATCGCATGATCGTAGGCATCAACACCGGACTGATCATTTTAGGTGTGGCAGGAATCATTCCTCCCACTACGTCCGCTCTTCTGCATAATACATCTACCCTGTGGATCAGTACCAAGAGCATGAAGAATCTTTTGGACAAAGAAGCATAAAAAAGAAAAAGCAAAGGCCATTGTGAGAGAACAAGAGAATTCCTTGCAATGGCTTGTGTTTTGCTTTATAGTAAGTTGATGCTAACTGAAAAATGTAATACAATTTGAACGGAATGTACGGTACTTTTGTAGGAATTATATGTTGCATATTTGCAGATGCTTGTATATAATGATATAGTAATTCCTAGTTGGACGCTAGAGATAGGAGGAAGTATATGTCAGAACAATTATTACAGGTGCGTAACTTGTCCGTAAGTGTAGAGGACAAGCCCATCCTTCATGGAATAGATTTAGAGGTTCGTCCCGGAGAGACCCATGTCCTTATGGGACCCAACGGTGCGGGCAAATCCACATTGGGTTACACCATCATGGGAAGTCCCCGTTATGAGGTGACCGGTGGTGAGATCCTGTTCAAAGGAAAACAATTATTGGAGGAGACCGCAGACCAGAGAGCCAAGGATGGTATTTTCCTGTCCTTCCAGAATCCCCTGGAGGTACCCGGAGTATCGCTTCGGAATTTCATTCGTAATGCCGTGGAACAGAGAAGTGGTTCCCGCATCAAACTGTGGACCTTCAAAAAGGAGCTGGAGCAGGCTATGGAGGTATTACAGATGGATCCTTCTTACGGTGACCGTGATCTGAACGTGGGATTCTCCGGCGGTGAGAAGAAAAAGGCGGAGATCTTACAGTTACTTATGTTAAAACCCTCTCTGGCAATCTTGGATGAGACCGATTCCGGACTGGATGTGGATGCGGTGCGTACGGTATCCAAGGGTGTGGAAGAGTACCAGAAGGACAAAAAGGGTGCGCTGTTGATCATCACCCACAGTACCAGAATCCTGGAGTCTCTCCATGTGGATAAGACCCATGTACTGGTGAACGGTAAGATTGTGGCATCCGGCGACGCTTCCCTGGTAGACGAGATCAACGAGCATGGTTTCGAACGTTTTCTGGAAGCATAAAGGAGGTTGACGATCCGAATGAGCGAACGAGAAAAAACTTATGTGGAAGATGTCAACAGAAGTATTTACGATATCCGTAATGAAGAAAAAGACGTCTATCGCATTCAGAAAGGACTGACTCCAGCCATCGTGGAAGAGATCTCTGCGAAAAAGAAGGATCCCGCATGGATGGCGAATTTCCGCCTGCAGTCATTGCAGATCTATAATGAGATGGAAGTCCCCGACTGGGGTCCCTCCATTGAGGGTCTGAACATGGAAGATATCGTGACCTATGTGAAGCCCAATACTCATATGAGTGCCAAATGGTCCGAGGTACCGGAGGATATCAAGGATACTTTTGAGAAGCTGGGAATCCCACAGGCGGAGCGAAAGTCACTCGCCGGGGTAGGCGCCCAGTACGATTCCGAGCTGGTATATCACAATGTCAGGGAAGAAGTGGCAGCCCAGGGCGTAGTCTATACCGATATGGAGAGTGCCCTGAACGGGGAATATGCGGATATGGTACGGAAGCATTTCATGAAGCTGGTAACGCCCCGAGACCACAAATTCGCAGCGCTGCACGGTGCTGTGTGGTCCGGCGGTTCCTTCGTATATGTTCCCCCCGGAGTGTCCGTGACGATCCCTTTGCAGTCCTATTTTCGACTGAACGCACCGGGAGCCGGACAGTTCGAGCATACCCTGATCATTGTGGACGAGGGTGCATACCTGCATTTTATCGAGGGCTGTTCCGCTCCGAAGTACAACGTGGCGAACCTCCATGCCGGCTGTGTGGAGCTGTTCGTTGGGAAAAATGCAAAACTGCGTTACTCTACCATCGAGAACTGGTCCAAGAACATGTACAATCTGAATACCAAGCGGGCTCTGGTGGAAGAGGGTGGCACCATTGAATGGGTATCCGGTTCCTTCGGATCCCACGTGTCCTACCTGTACCCCATGAGCGTGCTGAACGGTAAGGGCGCGCGAGCGGAATTTACCGGTATTACTTTCGCCGGAGCCGGACAGAATCTGGATACCGGTACGAAAGTGGTTCACAATGCACCGGAGACCACTTCTTATATCAACACGAAGTCCATCTCCAAGGATGGCGGGATCAGTACGTTCCGAAGCTCCGTGGTAGTGAAGAACAGTGCGGCAAAGAGTAAATCCGCCGTATCCTGTCAGTCTCTGATGCTGGATGACAAGTCCCGTTCCGATACCATCCCGGCGATGGATATCCGTACCCAGGATGCCGATATCGGGCATGAGGCGAAGATCGGCAGGATCAGCGACGAGGCAGTGTTCTATCTGATGTCCCGCGGTATCTCCGAAGAGGACGCCAGAGCCATGATCGTCAGCGGCTTCGCGGACAATGTATCGAAGGAGCTGCCGTTGGAATATGCGGTAGAGATGAACAACCTGATCCGCCTGGAGATGAAAGGCAGCATCGGGTAAAGGGAGGACAGAATATGGAAAAAGAATATAATATGACCATCAACCGACTGCCCTCCAAGACATGGAACTGGCTTCGTATGAACGAGACGCAGTTGGAGAAAATAGAGATTCCCGCAGCTGGAGAGGCAAAAGTCACTCTGCCGGGGAAGATAACGACCGCTGAAAACGAAGGCTCTAAGCCCTGGAATGCGGATTTTGCAGGTATTGCCTCCGGTATGGGGGAAGATATGGACGGTCTGCTTGCCGTAGCGGGAGTAAAAGCAAAACATTATGAGGTGCCCGCGGATGTGACAGAGGTGCAGCCGTTACTACTTGATTATGCTTATGCACAGAATAGCTTACAGGCGGGAGCGGTAGCCGTAAAAGCAGGTAAAAACAGTGAGATCACCGTGATCGAGGACTTTGCTTCTGACAGAGAGGCGTCAGGTCAGGCAGCGGTATCCACCAGACTGTATCTGGAAGAAGGAGCGAAGATCCGGCTGATCCAGGTGCAGAGACTGGGCAGTGATTTTACTTTTATGAATGACATTGGAGCCTTATGTGAGGAGAAGGCTTCTCTGGAAGTCATCCAGCTGATCCTGGGAGGGAAGAATACCTACCTTGGATGTAAGACCACTCTGCAGGGCAGAGAGAGCATCATGAATGCAGATACCGCTTATATTGTAGACGGCGAAGGCAGACTGGATATGAATTATGTGGCACTGCATGAGGGCAAAAAGACCCAGAGTAATATGCAGGCCGGAGGTGTGCTAAGAGATCATGCCTTCAAGCTATACCGCGGCACCATTGACTTCAAATGGGGTGCCAAGGGCGCGGTAGGTAATGAAAAAGAAGACGTACTGTTATTGTCTAATGATGTGGTGAACCAGACCATTCCCCTGATCCTCTGTGCGGAGGAAGATGTGGAAGGCAATCACGGCGCCACCATCGGTAAGCTGGATGATGAGCTGCTGTTCTACTTAGAGAGCCGCGGCATGAACAGAGAGCAGATCTATGAGATGATGGCGATGGCGAAGGTGGATGCGGTCTGCCGCAAGATTCCTGACGCTTCCACACAGGCAAAGGTACAAAAGTTCCTGGGCAGAGCCGTGGAAGAAGAGGAAGCGGAAGAGTAAGATAACAGGAGGAAGTATGAGCATTTCAGTCAACGAGATCCGCAAGGATTTTCCTCTGCTGGAGAATCAGAAAGTGATCTATCTGGATACGGCGGCGACTTCACAGAAGCCGGCCTGTGTCCTGGAAGCAGAGCGGGAATTTTATGAAAAATACAATGCCAATCCCCTGCGCGGATTATACGAGCTGGGCGAGGCGGCGACCGAAAAATACGAAGAAGCCAGAGAGTCGGTCCGTGGATTTATTAACGCAAAAGATGCAGCGGAGATCATCTTTGTCCGCAATGCCACGGAAGGCTTAAACCTGGTGGCGTACAGCTTCGGCTCCCTGGTACTGAAACCGGGAGATGAGATCCTGGTGAGCATTATGGAACACCACAGCAATCTCCTGCCCTGGCAGCAGGCGGCAGCCAGGACCGGAGCGGTGGTGAAGTATCTGGAGTGCACCGAAGACGGAAAATATACCGAGGAAGCTTTTAAGGAGGCACTGAGCGGCCGGACGAAGATCGTTGCCATGACTCAGGTATCCAATGTGCTGGGCTGCAAAAATGATATCAAGCGTTTTGCACAGCTGGCACATGAGGCAGGCGCTTATTTCGTGGCAGACGGAGCCCAGAGCGTGCCCCATATGGCAGTGGATGTACAGGATCTGGATGTGGATTTCCTGGCATTTTCCGGACATAAAATGTATGCTCCCATGGGAATCGGTGTGTTATATGCGAAGAGAGAGCTGTTAGAGCAGATGCCCCCGTTTTTATGCGGTGGAGAAATGATCGATTCCGTCAGCCGTACGGGAGCCGTGTGGGCGGAAGTCCCTCACAAGTTTGAGGCCGGTACGGTGAACGGCGCCGGAGCTTATGCGCTGGCAGAAGCCATCCGCTATGTGCAGAAGATCGGTTTTGATTTTATCGAAGAGAGAGAAGCGAAGCTGACGAAACTGTTGATGGATGGCATGAAAGAGATCCCCGCGGTACACATTCTGGGTTCTCAGAAAGCGGAGGATCATCACGGCATCGTGACATTTAAGCTGGAGGGCGTACATCCTCATGATGTGGCATCTGTTTTAGATGCAGATCACATCGCAGTCCGGGCGGGACATCACTGCGCCCAGCCGTTATTACAGCATCTGAAAGTATTGTCTACCACCAGAGTGAGTCTGGGCGTCTACAATACGGAAGAAGAGATACAGGCATTTTTAACAAGTCTTGCCGGGATAAGGAGACAGATGGGTTATGGAGAATAAGACATTTTATAATGAAATCCTGACGGAGCACAATCTGCATCCGTATCATAAGCATAAGCTGGAGGATGCCAACCTGGTGTTAGAGGGTGTCAATCCCAGCTGTGGCGATGATATTTTCCTGGAACTGAAGGTTGAGGACGGTGTAGTCGTGGACGGAGCTTTTGAAGGAGACGGCTGTGCCATCTCCCAGGCTTCCGCGGACATGATGCTGGAGATAGTCATCGGCAGAAGTAAGGAAGAGGCACTGCATCTGGCAGATCTGTTCCTGAAAATGATCAAGGGGAGTATCACCGACGAAGAGAAGGACGAACTGGAAGAGGCCTCCGTGCTGCAGGATATCGCCCACATGCCTGCCAGAGTAAAATGCGCAGTGCTGGGGTGGCATACCATGCAGGAACTGTTGAAGACAGAGGATAAATAAGAAATAGGAGCAATGCAAAAGCGGATATCATACACGAGTGGTGTAAGATATCTGCTTTTTTTATGTTAAATTTGTAATGGCATATAGGTTAAATTTGCACCTTGGAAAAATACTGTGATTGGACTATGATAGAACGATAAAGTAAATAAATATAAAAAAAGTGTAAAGATTTACTAAAAAAAACAATTGCGTACGACACTGCATAGTGCTAAAGTAAGAAACGTATGAACGTAAATGTAATCATTTACACATGTTTAAAAGGGAATCAGAATGGAATTACAAAAGACACTTACTCCCGGGGAAGCGCTTGGGCGCATCCTGCGATCTTATCAGACTTACTACAACATTAAAACAGAAGCTGTAGAACCGCCATTCGCAGCAGAGGCGATCTTCGGATCCCATAATGAGCAGTATTTTCTGATCAAGAAAGCCAAGGTGGCAGATATTGACACCAACGAGACAGTGTATTTTGCCACAGAAGAAACTTTATCTAAGGAACGTCTTCTGGAATTGGACGCTATCGCCTGGGAGCGGGGAACTGCAAATGTGCAGCCGTCTTCCAATCACAGGAACAGTGATGTCGTCCTGATCATTCTGACCGCTCATGCCGGGGAGGATGCTCTCGCACAGGTGAAAAAGTGCAGGCATTATCAGAGTTACCTCTGGGGATTCCATGGCTGGAGCAATTATCGTCTGATTGTCGCCGAGCTGTCTTCGGGTCGGATCGTCCACAACCGCCACGGACAGATCCTGAAGAAGCTCGTTAAAAAGGCAATGATAAATTAAATCTGTGTATTAAGAAAAGGAGAAACACAAATGACAGCATTATTAATCGTTGTAGCCGCTATTGTACTGTTGTTTATCGGCTATGTGTTCTATGGCTCCTGGCTGGCAAAACAGTGGGGCATCGATCCTACCAAGAAGACTCCTGCAATTGAGAAGGAAGATGGTGTGGATTACGTCGCAGCTAAGCCTGCCGTACTTATGGGGCATCATTTTTCATCTATCGCCGGAGCAGGCCCGATCAACGGACCGATTCAGGCTTCCATCTTCGGATGGGTTCCCGTATTCCTGTGGTGTATCATCGGTGGTATTTTCTTTGGCGGTCTGCAGGACTTCGGATCTTTATTCGCATCTATCAGACATGACGGTAAATCTGTAGGTGAGATCATCGAGGATTCCATGGGATCCAGAGCTAAGAAGCTTTTCATCATCTTCGCACTGCTGGTGCTGATCCTGGTAATCGCTTCCTTCGTTAACATTGTGGCAGGTACTTTCCTGACCCTGGCGGATGATGCCGGCAAGACCGCTTTCGGTTTTGTGACCAATCCTACCGGTAATCAGTCTACCGCAATGATCTCTCTGCTGTTCATCGTTCTGGCTGTTATTTATGGTTATGTGACCAACAGAATGGGCGTTAAGACGCTGCCTGCTACCATCGGTGGTATCATCGGTATCGTAGCTATTACTGTTTTAGGTCTGAACGTTGGTTTTGCTATGAACCGTATCGCATGGATCGTATTCGTAGGTGTTTACATCGCAGTGGCTTCCCTGGTTCCCGTATGGATCCTGTTACAGCCCCGTGATTATTTGTCCAGCTTCCTGCTGTATGCTATGATCGGCCTGGCATTCATCGGTGTCGTTGCCGGTGCTTTCACCGGTACTGTTGCATTCGATATCCCCGCTTTTACCAGCTGGGAGCCTAAGGCAGGACAGACATTGTTCCCTATGTTGTTCATCACCGTAGCTTGTGGTGCATGTTCCGGCTTCCACAGCCTGATCGCTACCGGTACTTCTTCTAAGCAGTTAGCGAGCGAGAAGGATGCCAAGGCTATCGGTTACGGCTCCATGCTGATCGAGTCTGCTCTGGGTATCATCGCTCTGGTAGCAGTCGGCGCAGTATATCAGAAGTACTTAAACGGTGAGTTCGGATCTCCCGCAGCTGCATTCGCTGCAGGTATTGCATCCATGTTCGGTACCGAGACCTCCAAGGCATACGGCACCATCTACGCACTGTTAACGCTGTCTGTATCCGTATTCGCACTGACCAGTCTGGATACCGGTACCCGTCTGAGCCGTTTCATGTTCTCCGAGCTGTTCCTGAAGGAGGGCGAAGCTACTTACAAGGATGCCAAGGGCGCACGTAAGGTGCTGGCACATCCTCTGTTCGGTACTGTATCCATGGTAGTGATCGGTTGTATCCTCGGCGGTCTGTCCTTAAGCCAGATCTGGGGTCTGTTTGGTGCAGCGAACCAGCTGCTTGCAGGTATCGCTCTGATGGCAGTAGCTGCATGGCTGGGTGAAGTTGGCAAGAACAACAAGATGTTCTTCTTCCCTATGGTATTCATGCTTGCTGCAACCCTGACCAGCCTGGTGATCACCGTGATCAACAAGTGCAAGGCGATCGGTGCCGGCACTGCTGCATGGGGTGACTGGTTCCAGCTGTTCTTCGCAGCTGCAATGGCAGTTCTGGCAATCTTCCTGGTAGTGGAAGGTGCACAGACCTTCGTTAAGCAGATGAAAGAAAAGAAAGCAAAGAAGGCTGCTTAAGAAAAATAAAAGAAATCCCGGAGACTGTGAAAGTCTTCGGGATTTTTAGTTTGCGCGCCATGGGCGCGCTCTAACGGGTGAAAGTCCCGAACACGC
>ERZ1026894.380-NODE-380-length-33311-cov-13.783798_pt1 | contig 33311 bp, 34 predicted proteins | sample MGYA00380177_ERZ1026894 | MGnify/ENA primary metagenome ERZ1026894 (study PRJEB33269, sample SAMEA4719813) | human gut metagenome | biome: human-associated habitat; feature: organic feature; material: feces | place: Cameroon | collected 2013-10 ... | reverse complement strand
CGTGAGATTTCAAACACCGGCGGTGTTTCAAAAGACATGCATTCGTAAGATTCGTAAGATTCGTGTTCGAAAAAAAATAGCCGAGTCTCGTGAGATTCGTGTTCTAAAAAATTAAGATATTAAGCGTCATGATCTACCGCAGCCAAGAGTCCTATAACATCACGGGAGCCGCGATGTACGTTTACAACACCCTCGGCCCCGGGTTCCTCGAAGCAGTCTACCAAGAAGCCCTGGCCATTGAGTTCTCTAAGCGCGGCATACCCTTCCAACGAGAGAAAGAACTCAAGATCTACTACGACGGGCACGAGCTCAAGCAGACCTACCGTGCCGACTTCGTTTGCTACGACAACATCATTGTGGAGATCAAGGCCGTTGGCGACCTCGACAACACCCACCGCAGCCAAGTGTACAACTACCTCAAAGCCACTGGCTGCCAGTTAGGTCTGCTTTACAATTTCGGCCACTCCCACACCCTCCAGCAGGAGCGCAAGGTAATGTGATTGCCTGTCGTAGCCGCCGCATAGATAGCCAACAAAGAAATTAGCTATGAAACTGAAAATACGAAATATAAATAAGATAAAAACTGCCGACATCAAGTTGGACGGCCTGACCGTGATAGCTGGAGCAAACAGTTCGGGCAAAAGCACAGTAGGCAAGCTTCTCTTTTCTATGGTTAAGTCGCAGGCAAACGCTGAATTTCTTAACCACCAAAGCAAGGAAGAAAAATTAAGGAAAAGAGTTGAAGAACTGTATAAGCGTGCCAATGGATGCTTTTCAAGGTACGACGATGCCGAATTAGCAGAGATACTGCCACTTCCTATTTCGCGGTTTATAGCCCCATTGGTAGAACTTACCGACAAAGAAGAAATTAAGCGACGTCTTGGTAAAATATCGTCGTGGATCGAATCTAAAGATATATCACCACGTATCAAGTCGCTTTTTTCTCAGGATATTGATAACATCAGCATAGCGTTAGGCGATAGCAAGGCGGCAGATATAGCGTCAGAAGTAAGAGTCTTCACAGAGTCGGAATTCATGAACAAGATATGCTCTTACAAGACAAAAGAATCGAAGGCCAAACTCGAATATGACAATCCCAACAGTTTTCTCTCCCTTGAATTTGCCGATGACCTAATCAATCAGGTGTATTTTGAAGGAGACGATTATCTTAGTGATGCCACCTACGTAGAGTCGCCTCTTTATCTCCACATACTCGATACACTCCTATATGCAGCGACATATCAAGAATACCAGACAAGGCCCATGATGACATTCCGGGGAATGGTGCCAATCCATATCAAAGATCTTGCCAATAAGCTACATGCGTTGCAGATGGTTCCCTCGGGCAAAGAAAGCCAAAGCGAGTATGGACTTTCAGAATTGATGGGCGGGCGCTTTGCTTTCGACAAGGACAGCAAGGTACTTAAGTTCTTTAGCGAACGAATGGGCATGGAACTTTCACCTATCAATATAGCATCGGGAATTAAGACCTTTGGAATGGTACAAATTCTTTTGGAGACCCAGGTTATCGGCAACGACAAGATATTGATTTGGGATGAGCCAGAGAACCATTTGCATCCACAGTGGCAAGTTACGTTCGCCGAGTTGTTGGTCAAGTTGGCCAAACGCGGAATACCTGTGATAATAAGCACCCATAGTCCCTATTTTGTCCAGGGAATACGTTACTTCTCTGCCAAGCACGATTTGGAGACATTCACCAATTACTATCTCGCTGAGGAAGAGGAAGATAGTCGACTTTCGGTTATTCACGATGTAAAGGACGACCTAAACCAAATATTTAGCAAACTGGCAGCTCCGCTCAATGCGATAATGAACGTTGACGAGGCTCGTCGTAATAGGAATTAGGAATGACGCCTCAGGAGCTATACCATTCTATATGTTTGCGTTATCAGGAATGTGAGGTGGACTCTATCTGCCAAACCGAAAAAACATGTAAACGCAACGGATTCTGCAACGATAAGCAACATCATGGTGTAATAGACTTCGATAAAGTGAAAGACACCTATTATGACCACCTGGGTGTCGACAAGAAGCCTGCTTCCGTCGATGCGGTATGCGTTGGAGATCAGCATGAACACTTCTGTTTCGTAGAGCTCAAAGGATGGAAAAACTATATGGCACACCGCTCCCAGCAAAAGAAAAACGTCGAGGAGACTGCTGCAGATTACAACCTCGTAGGAAAGCTAAGAGATAGCCAGAGGCTATGCATGGAGCTCACTTCCAATCCCGATCTTTTTGCAAACATGCCCATCGTGTTTCTGTTAGTAACCGATATCGATGTCAACGAAAATGGATTAGAATGGTTTGCAGATAGGCTAACCGACTTAGCTACGTCTTCGAGTAGCATTTACTCAGAATGCATCTCCAACTCGCGCAAAACGCTCGATTCGGAGATCCACATCCAGCACGATTACATTTATTGCAAGGATTTTGATAAACACCTCAAAACAATCTGAGAATCCGCGTCAAATCCCTCTCGGTCTACCTTGGTGGTGTAAGCAAAGATTTCATAAAAGATCTGCGTGAAAGTGGAGAGCTGCCATATTATAAGGTTCGCAAAACCATATATTACCCTCCGTGGCATCCACAAGGAGGACTTCGAAGAGGTACGCGAATCTACCGAATAACGATCAAGGCTAATATCCGTTGTTCAGTGGGTTTACGCCAAATCTCGTGAGACTTCAAACACCTCTGGTGTTTTTGGAGACGAACACGAGACTCGGTGAAACCCCACCTACGACTTTGCTTGTCGTATTGTGCGGCTTTATCAGTACCTTATAGACACACCATCTCATAATGCGAAACAAAACAGCCAACACGTTACGGAGTTTATTATGTCCAAGCAAGTCTATCGTTCGGGAACAAGTATTGAAGCCAATATTAGCGAGGCGCAGCATGCGCAGTCCAAAGCCGATTTCCTGTCGAAGATGACCATAGCATCGAAAGAAGCTAATGAGACTCGGTATTGGCTACGCCTGATTCACGATAACGGCTACATAAACGACCCCATGTTCACATCCACCAACAAAGACATGGAACGCATACTTTACAAAATAATCGCCATAGTGAAATCGACAAAAGAAAACCTCAACCGTTAAGGTTAAACATAAACGCAAAACGCAAAAATATAACGTAAAACTTAAAACATAAAATATAACACGTACTTTGTAACACGCAACACATAACACATAACACGCAAAATATACATTTAATGTCCAAACAAACATCAGATAACAACAAGCTAATTATGTTAGCTCGTTTCAACGACATCAGCATCCTGCGAGTATCCGCAATGCTGATGGTCGTGCTCTATCATTGTCTTTGCCCCTATTCGATATGGGATCATACGGATTTCTATATTGGTTTTCATGTTTATGCATGGGATGTTGTTGACGGGATGTTGGCACAGATTCATCTACCAATATTTTTTATCATCAGCGGGTATCTTTATGGATACAAACGACTTCGGGGGGGGGTATTCTAATGTACGTGTTTTTGTCTACAATAAAAGCGAACGAGTGCTTTTGCCCTACCTTATTGTGGGATTGTTCTTGTGTTTACTTCAACAAAGAAACGTAGTTCAGTTGCTTAATGGTATAAGCCATCTTTGGTTTTTGTTGGTCATCTTTGAGTGCTATTTGCTTGGAAGGACCCTTGACAAAGCGCTTCAAATGGGAGATAAGAAACAACTACTGCTAATAAGCTTTGCGGTATTGCTTGTAATTTGTCTGTCATATAGAATACGATCGGTTAAGATATTCGGTTTGTGGGGCTTAATAAAGTATTTTCCCTATTATATAATAGGTATGTTGTTGTGCCGTATAGAATTCAATCAACTTGCTAAATATAAAACGTTTATCCTTCTTGGAAGTATTGGATTGATTTTAAGTTTGGGCGTTCAACAAGTTTCTTTTAAGAACTCGTTGCTATCATCAGTATTAGGTTTAAGTATTGTTGTGCTTTCTTTCTCTTATATGCGAACATTACAAATAAATAAAATTCCCAGGTGGCTAATTAGTCTTGATAAGTGTAGTATGGGAATCTATATTGTCCATCATATTGTGATACAGGAAATGAATGCGTATAACCCTTTTCATGCATGGGCTATAGATTATAAATACATTTATCCAATAGTGCAATTTATATTAGTAACACTGGCAAGTTGGTTATTTGTCTCGGTGTGCCAAAATAGTAAATATTCAAAATACGTATTAGGATAAATGAATGAATCAAACAACAAGCGGATAGCGAAGAACACGCTTCTTCTTTATGTGCGGATGCTTTTCATGATGGTGATAGGCTTATATACAAGCCGTGTCATTTTGGATAAGCTGGGAGAAGTAGACTTCGGTATTTACAATGTAGTTGGAGGATTTGTCACGATGTTCACTATTATCAGTGGTGCGATGACGACTGCAACACAGCGTTTCTTGTCATTTGAAATCGGTAAGGGGAAAGATGGGAATGTAAAGGGTATCTTTAGTACGATGATCTACATTCACCTTTTCTTGGCTTTGATAATTTTGCTACTGGGCGAGGTGATTGGTGTATGGTTTCTGAATACGCACATGAATTTCCCAGCCGGAAGGTATGAGGCTGCTAACTGGGTGTTTCAGCTATCATTGTTGGTGTTTATTCTAAATGTTATTAATGTACCTTATAATGGTGCGTTGATTGCATATGAGAAGATGTCGGCATTCGCCTATTTTTGTATTTTCGATGCTATCTTTAAGTTAGCTATATGCTATGTAATAACACTCACGCCATTCGATAAGCTGGTCGTTTATGCTGTATTGATGGCTGTTATTCAAGTGGCATTGCTGGCTATGTATTTCTTTTATTGTAGAGTAAAATTTAAAGATTGTCGGTTTACAGGAAAATATAATAAGGAGTATGGAAAGAATGTAGGCTCGTTTGTGAGTTGGAACCTGATAGGTTCTCTTTCTGGTATTGCGAAAGAACAAGGTGTTAATGTTGTATTGAATATATTTTTCGGACCCGCTGTGAATGCTGCGCGAGGCGTGGCATACCAAGTACTTAGCAAGTTGAATGGATTTGTTACTAATTTCCAAATGGCGATGAATCCCCAGATCATTAAGAATTATGCGTCGTCGGAATTGGATAATATGTATAAATTGGTATTCCGCGGTGCTAAGTTTTCATATCTTTTGTTGTTAACGTTGTCTCTTCCGATAGTCATAGAAGCACCATTGATATTGAACTTATGGTTGAAAGAAGTTCCTAACTATACCGTTATCTTCCTTCAGATAGCCATCTTCACGGCGTTGATTAATACGCTATCCAACCCTCTTATAGTGACAATGCATGCAACAGGTAAGGTGCGCGATTATCAAATCGTAGTAGGAGGTTTGTCCTTGTTGACGTTACCCCTCGTTTGGGTTGCCCTGAAGATGGGAGCTGCACCTTATATGGCTATGGTGATAGCTTTTGCTGTTGAGTTTGTTTGTCATTTTGCACGTCTTTACATGCTTGTTAGAAGCATCAATTTTCCGATGATAACATTCATAAAGGATGTAACATTGCGTGTTTTGGTGATTACTGTTCTTTCATTTGCTTTGCTTGTTTTAGCATATCAGTCGATTCACATAACTGTTGTTAGGTTCTTTGCTGTATGTATTCTTTCATTCCTCTCCACAATTGGATTGGGTTATCTGCTTGGTTTCAACAAAACTGATAGAGAACGTTTAAGAACAAAAATGGTTAGTATAGTAAGAAACAAGATATTAAAGAAGTAATACGTTTTTATGAATAATATAGGATTAGTTCACGATTGCTATGGTTGTGGTGTTTGCGCCACGGCTTGCGGTCGTAAGATTATAGAAATAGTACAGAATGCCAATGGCTTTTATGAGCCTCGCATTACTGATGAAAGTAAGTGTACGCAATGCGGTATCTGTACGGAGGTCTGTGCCTACCTGCATGATGATTTGTCGTTGACTGATCTCGATATCCATCCTTATGCAGCTTGGAGCAAAGACCATCTGGTAAGAAGAAAATGTTCCTCAGGTGGTGCTGGCTTTGAGATAGGTAAGTATCTGTTGGAGCAAGGCTATAAGGTATGTGGAGTGCGTTATGACGCCGATAAGAACAGAGCTGAGCATTACATTGCTACCAATGTGGAGGAATTGATCCAAAGTGCAGGTAGCAAGTATATCCAAAGCTATACGGTCGATGGCTTCAAGGCCATCAAGCGAAAGGAGAAATATCTGGTTACTGGAACCCCTTGCCAGATAGATTCTTTCCGTCGCTACATCAAGAAGTTCCATTGCGAAGACAACTTTGTGTTGCTCGACTTCTTCTGCCACGGTGTGCCATCAATGTTGGTGTGGAAAAAATATACCGATTGGGCAGAAAAGAAAGTTGGTAAAATCACCTATGCTTCATGGCGTAATAAGTGGACGGGATGGCATGATTCCTGGGCAATGGGTATCGATGGTGAGAAGCATGGAGAGAAGATCGATTGGCACGATAGTTACGATATGTTAATAAGGGGAAAAAAAAAGTTTCATAGAAAGTCGCTTGTCTCAAGGCGATATGTTTTATAAACTTTTCCTTGGTGACTGTTGCTTGGGAAAGCAGTGTTACGAACACTGTAAGTACAAGTACGATCAATCATCTGCCGACATTCGCATAGGCGACTTATGGGGCAAGACCTATAAGGACGACGAGGATGGTGTTAGTGCTGCAGTAGCTTTCACAGAGAAGGGTAATGATATTTTGAAACAATGTAATTGTGAATTAGTAGAGCACTCTTTTGATGTTGTTGCGGAAGGGCAGATGATGACTTGCCCGCAAAGAATAGGGGCTTATAACAGAATACTAAATTCTTTGAGAGACAATTCAAAGGATATAACAGATGCTTGCAGTATTCTTCAATTGTATAGAAAGCAACAGCGAGCCATTCAAAGATTAAAACATCCATTGAGATCATTTATAAATATTATAAAGAAGATATTGAAATGAAGATAAATACGATAACATGTCAACATGTATATAATTATGGCGCCAGTCTGCAAGCTTATGCATTGCAACACTTTTTGGAGTTGATGGGGCATGAAGTAGAAATTATTGACTTTAATCCATGGTTCCATTGCGACAGGTATAATCCTTTTTGGATGCCCAAGAATGCCATTGGAAGAGCTGCTACTATTATTCGGTTTCTTCCTTTTTTAAGATACCTTTGGTGTCCATTAGCAGCATTTCGTGGAGGTATGTTTAAGACTTGGGGACGTAAGGTGGCTTTTGACACATTTGAGAATGAATATTATCATTTGACTCCGATTAAATACTTTTCTTCAGAGGAATTAAGTAAGAATGCGCCCCAAGCGGATGTATATGTAGCGGGTAGTGACCAGATTTGGAATACATTTAGTGAAAACGGAAAGGAGCCTGCCTATTATTTGGACTTTGGTGACGAAAACGTTAAGCGAATATCCTATGCAGCAAGTCTCGCCACAAGTACGATCAAAGAAGATTGCAAGGATTTTGTTAAGGAGAAAGTAGCTAGGTTTTCTTCTGTTTCTGTTAGAGAAGCAACAGGAGCAAAGCTGTTGGCAGAATTGGGCATAAACGATGTTTCTGTTGTTCTTGACCCGGTATTCTTGTTAGATAAGAACGAATGGAGGAAGTTGTCTGCAAAAGGCAATCTCTATGGTTTGGTGCCTAACAGTTACATCTTGGTTTATGATTTCCTGGGAAATGATGCTAATATGATGTCGTTTGTTAAAGAGTACGCTAAGGAGAAATCATTAAAAGTAGTTTCAATCAACGATTTCTCTGAAAGAGACTACGTAGATATTAACATAAATAATGCTGGGCCTCTGGAATTCTTGGCTTTGATTGACAATGCTGCTTGCGTGGTCGCAAGTTCATTCCATGCCACTGCATTCTCGGTAATTTTGGAGAAAGAATTCTACACCTTTAACTTAAAGGGGTATAATAACTCTTCGAGAATGCAAGATTTCTTGTCGTCTATAGGTTTACAAGACAGAATGAATCCCGCAAATTCTTCTTTATACAATATAGAATGGAATGGGGTATCAACAATCTTGGCTGATAAAATACAAACTAGCAAAAAGTTTTTGAGAAATAGATTGTAATGAATTCTGAACGTGTACATTTCTATAGTGCAAACGATTTGAGTGTTTACACGAACATAGAAACGATGCAAAGAGTTGTTAAGGCTTACGAAGAAGGTAGACAGCCTGTAAGTATTAACGACTATTTGGAGATGTTTCATATTGTGCAGTTTGTTGAGCATGGGAAATATCCAGAAGATTGGGATGAAAGACGTGTTTCAAGAATAAAACAATTTAAAGCAAAAGTCGCAACTTGTTTCTCCCAGTTAACCCCCGAAGAATTACCAGTTTTCTGTCAAGAGGCTAATATTGAATATGAGTCAACTATTTGGGAAATCATAGATCACTTCAAGATAAAAGGTCTTATAACGGAGGAAGGATTACGTAAAATTTTGAAAGATGACACTTGTCGGTTAAGGGAGTTGTTGAAGTTCCGGTGGGTAGTAGAGAATAATAATGGCTTGCTGACGCAGTTGCTAAAAGAGAATGGGAATACGGCTGAATGGCTCCTCGATCAATATGTTGCTGAAGATATGTTTGGATACAAGGAAACGCTTTTCTTTCCCAAATCTCTATCTTTGCAAGACAAAGATGAAATAATTCATCGCTATGTGAATTCTGATGATGCAAACCTTAATTATGTTCGACTGGTGTTGCAAACTAAGCGAAGTTCCGAGTTCTCACTTTCCCCTCAAACCATAAAGGACGCTAGAATAAGAGAGAGAGAACTTAATGAGAAAGTTCTCAAATATGGTTGCATGCATGTGACAAGTTATGGTGTAACTTTAACTAACAGAACGGATGCTCCCGTAAAGGAATTAAAAAATAAGGAAGATGGAAGTAGTTTGTTTGTCTATAACAAGAATTTGATAGATTTCTGTCAGTATTCTTCTATCATTTATTATTGTGGTAAGGTTTTTGAATTTACTGACGAATATGGCTTTATATCCTTGATTTCCAAAATGTCGGATGCTCATCCAATGGAATGTGCAGTTGGCCTTGTGGCCAAAAATGCTTATTTCATAACATCAGATTTTAGAATTGGAGAGAACATTGCTCATATGCAGATGCAAGCTCTTGAGGCTGCCTTAAAAGATACAAGCAGAAGCATTGAAGGTGCCATTAAGTTCTTTTATGAAGATTTCCTGAAGTCTAATTATGGTTATCAAGGTTTCTCATTGACTCTGCCTAAAAAGGATGACGATTTGATACTAAAGATTAGAAGTTTGGCGATTGAGATGGACTCTGTGGCTCATCAGTATAATTGCTATGTTAAACATGGCACGATAGATCAGGACATCATAGAGTTGGAAGTCCCTTGCAAAATAACGGAAACAAAGAGCCTTATATCTCGTCGTTATTGTGTGCAGAACAAAAACAACAATGAAGTCTGGTATCTAATCCGTTTGTTCTTTGGCAGCCAAAGCATGCTTCAATATGTAGAACCATGCAAGGAAATGCACTTGAGAAACTTCTATGAACTTTTGAAAAAGGGCATAGATGTGAAATATAATTCTTATGCTTTTTATCAAAAGCAAGATATTGATTATTTGATAAAGAATGGTTATCTCTCAATTGATGAACATGGAATTTTGAGGTGTGATAAGATGCAAGAGATAAAAATCTTAAAGCATCTATATGAATATGGAGCATGTTCTTATTGGGGATATCCAAAGAAAGAACGTGAGATTCTTGATGAGATGGTTTCCAAAGGGTGGATAGAGTTTGATGCCCATCTTTTGTCTCCTGCGGAAAGAGATTATTTCAGTTATTACTTGAACAATGAGAAATTTACGAATGGACTAGCCATTCGCAACAACTATGCGCACGGCACAACCCCTTCATATTCGGAGGATAGGCATAAGAGTAATTATATACAAATTCTCGTGTTGTTCATTATGATGTTGTTAAAAATCTCCGAAGATCTTGATATGAAAAGGTTTTTGGATAATAATAGGTTTGATAATAAATGATAAGATGAGAGTACTTTGGTTTTCTATAACGTCTTCTCTATACGGAACGCAGCAGAATAAATTTCATGGAGGAGGATGGATAGAGTCATTACAAAGAAGTGTAATGGCTCACGATGAAATTGATTTGGGTATTGTTTTTCTGTCTTCTGATGAAACTGCGCCAGTAAAACAAGAGGGAAGAGTGACCTACTACCCTTTGTATATTAAAAGGTCTTTCATGGATCGAATTAAAGATTTGTATACAAGCCGTTTTTATGACTCAGTTGCTGTCAAAAAGTATATTCAAGTAGTAAACGATTTTAAGCCTGATTTGATTCAAGCGTTTGGATCGGAATGGAATTTTGGGTTAATTAAGCCTTACATCCATGTGCCCCTTATTATACACATGCAAGGTTTTTGGCCAGAATATAGGAATTCTTGTTATCCACCAGGATTTAGCAAATTTGATCATATATTTGGAAAATGGTATAAGCCTACGAGTATCATAAATCGTTTGTTGGAAGATATTCGCTCACGAGATCGAGCCAAGAGAGAAGAAAAGATATTGTCTATTAATGATAATTATTTTGGAAGAACAGAATGGGACAAAGCGATTACAAGACTTTTCAATCCGAAATCTCATTATTATTATTGTAGCGAAGCTTTAAGAAGTGTTTTTGTTAATGAGAATAGGAAATGGGAGGTTCCTTCTACCCCAAAAATTACTTTTGTAACTACAGGTGCAGGTCATGCCTTAAAGGGTTTTGACCTAGTATTAAAAACGGCCAAGCTATTAAAGGATCATGCGGCATTTGATTTTGAGTGGTTGCTTTGTGGACCATCTTCGGACAACATGAGATTATTCGAGAAAAAGACAAATATTAAGTGTGCTGATGTTAATGTTTCGTCTCTAGGTGTTTGCTCGGCTGAATCGGTCAAGGACACCCTGTTAAATGCCTTTGCTTACATTCATCCTTCGTATATTGATAATAGTCCAAATGCTATTTGCGAAGCTCAATATATAGGACTACCAGTATTAGCGACCAATGTTGGTGGAGTCGCTTCGCTCTTTCCTATTGATTATCCTAAGGAGGCTCTCGTGCCAACAAATGATCCCTACTTATTGGCTTCAAGAATCATAGAGTTTGTCGAAAACAAAAATAAGTTGAAGCAGTTGTCTGAAATGAATTATATGATATCGCGAGAGCGTCATAATGATGAGGCTATATATGCTTCGTTAGTACACGCGTACAACCTGATGTTAAATGATAATGATTGTTGATGAATTATCTAATAATATTTCTAGTATTAGTTTGTGGCTTTAATATTTACTTCCATAGAGGACAAAAGCGTTTTGATTGGTTTGTTTGCTCTATGATGATATTCTCGTCAGGTATAATATTGCTTAGCAAGCCACAGATGCCTTGCCATCGTTTTCTTTTGATATGTTACTGGCTTTCTGTCTTGAAAAACAAAGAGTATTCAAACAAAGTATTCCCTTTAAAGTGGATTTTACTTGCTTATATTCTTGGTCTTCTTGTGGTATCCTTTAATTCCCCACATTTGAATGTCTTTTATAAGTTGTATAAACCATTTGTGTTTTTGATAGACACGTATCTTATATTACTTTTAACGGCTTTTGGTATTACTAAAGAGACGTTTTGCTCAAAGGCTATAATTAGGACATTGTATTTTGTGATGCTATATGGAGTGCTGACATTCTTAATACATCAAAATCCCATACAATCCATTGTGACATCCTCTTTTGGTTCGAATGCAATGCTCACGGAGTATTATTTCGGAGAGAGAATTCGCATAACGTCTACGTGGGTACATCCCATTGCTTATGGATTGGTATGCGGGGCATTGTTTTATCAATTCCTGCCATTTTGGAAACAGAAGAAAATACAAGTGCTAATGCTTCTTTTAGCTATGAATGTTTTCTTATGTGGTAGTAGAACGTCACTAGGCGCTTTTTTCTTGATGGGCGGCGTAATCCTTTTGACAAGATATAATATTACTCGCGCAATAAAGCAGATCCTTATTGTAAGTATGCTTGCTATTCCTGTGTATTTTGTAGTTCCAATTGTTCAAGATAAAGTGGATTCTTTGGTAAACACAGCAATGGGCAAAGATGATGTTAGTGGTAGTTCTCTTGAAATGCGAGATGAGCAAACGTATTACGCCATGTTGATTGTTGATGAGAAACCAATACTGGGTCATGGATTAGACTACATAACAGAAGTAATGGGGTTTAATACAAAAAATTTTAAAGGAGACTGGCATTTGTTGGGATTAGAGAGCTATTCTTATAGCTTGATGATTGAACGAGGATTTTTTGGCTTTTTTATGGAAATGTTCTTTTGGTTAGCAATAGTATTGTACGCATATTATTATAGAAATAGTGACATGGAGGATTCGTCTCTTGTAATTGCATATATTTTAGGTTTTGCATTTTTTTCAATGTCCACTGGTACCTTGGACACAAAGATACCAATGTTCTTAATGGTTGGTGTTGCTCTTTCAAAAATGAATATAAAAAGAAATTATGATTCAAAAATTACTAGTAATCGCCGTACTGGTTTTATTAAGTAAATGGATTTTTACGGCATTATATTATCCGTTCTTAGTTTTCGCGGCTATAGGAACAAAGGTATGTAATAACAAGTTGGCTTGTGCTTTGCAGTTTCCAAAGAAGGTGGTAGAACACTTTTTGAGATCTGGGGGGGGCAGGTTTGTGATTTTTCAGATAGCTACGATACCATCACTTCATATCCGCAAATGGTTATATAAGGGTTTGGGTGTGAAAATGGGCAAAAATGTTACGATTCATTTCAGGACAGAACTGAGGTGTCCTGAGAGGTTGTCTTTAGGCGATGGTACTATCATTGGCGATAATGCAATTCTTGATGCGAGGCGCGGGCTGACATTGGGTAAGAATGTAAATCTTTCAAGTAATGTTTCCATTTATACCTTGCAACACGATCATCGTGCGCCAGATTTTAGTTGTCCCGCGGAAGATAAGGTGGATTTTGCAGTTAAGATTGATGATAGAGCATGGCTTGGTAGTAATGTCATTGTGTTACCAGGTGTGCATATTGGTGAAGGTGCCGTGTGTTGTGCTGGATGTGTGGTAACGAAGAACGTGGAACCATACGATGTAGTGGCAGGCATTCCCGCAAAGAAAGTTGGGACACGCCCTCGCAATATGACTTATGAATTTTCTGGAAAGTCATGTCGATTTTATTAATTCTATGAGAGAAGAAAGAATAACCATAGCAATTATATTAATGGTGGTGTGTCATGCTGGGTTGCCGGATGTACATAGTCGGTTTATTTCAATGTTCCACATGCCGTTGTTTTTCTTTGTGAGTGGCTATTGTTTTAAAGAGAAGTATTTGGTTGAAAGCAAGAGGTTTGTGATCAACAAAGTTAGAGGTATATATATTCCTTTCGTTAAATGGTCGCTTCTGTTTTTATTATTACATAATGTATTCTTTCATTTGAACATTTACAATGGTGTTTGTGAGTTTCATGGTGAGGTCTCTCAACTTTACGACTTGAAGGCATACTTGTTCAATTCTGTAAAGATTGTAGTGTCGATGACAGAGACGGAACAACTTCTTGGTGGATATTGGTTTTTGAAACAACTGTTTGTTGGTTCTTTGATTTCTTTGTTATTTTTTAAATACGTTAAAAACGTATTGCTGGGGGGGCAGTTTTGCTTTTGACAACAATAGCCCTATCCTTTACAGGATATGAAATTCCTGGACTGCATATTGGCTCACTTAGCAGCTTTGCTGCTTTCTTTATCGTGATTGGGCGATCTTATAAACAATCAGGTATTGAATTGAATAGGTTAGGGTTTACCCTTTTGTTTATTGTACTAGTTGGTATCGGCTCTGTGTGTTGTGGTACATCCATGTTGGGATATACTACTGCACAAGTCTTACCTTATTCTATTTGTGCCTTAATGGGAACAATGATGGTGCTTAATATTAGTGGGTGTTTGGCAAAGTATAATAATTGGTTGAAACATTTTTTGATGTTTGTTGGTGACCACACGTTAGAGGTGCTTACATGGCATTTCCTTACGTTTAAAATAGTCTCTCTTGCAATTATTTTCATATATAGTTTGCCCTATGAACAATTAGCGTGTTTCCCTACAGTAAAAGGATATGAGCTTTATTCATGGCCATTCTACTCGGTTATAGGTGTTGGACTACCAAATGGAATTATATATTTTAGGAAAAATTACTTAGCTTATGGAAAAACAAAATAAGTTGGCGATTGTTATCCCAGCCTATAAGGCCACGTTCTTGGCTGCTGCCTTGGATTCCATTGCAGCACAGACGTGTCAGGATTTCACGCTGTATATTGGCGATGACTGTAGCCCCCATCAGTTGGGGGAGATCGTGGATCGGTACAGAAATAAGTTCAACCTGGTATATAAGCGCTTCGATACCAACCTTGGCGGCAAGGATTTGGTGGCGCAATGGGAGCGTTGCATCGACATGAACCAGGGTGAGGAGTGGATATGGCTCTTCTCCGATGATGATGTGATGGAACCACAATGCGTTGAGGAGTTTTATAAGACTATAATGGATAATCCTCAAGCTGGTCTAGTGCATTTTAACATTTGTCGTTTAGATGATGCTACTGGTACAGTTACTCCATTACCCGTTTATCCTAAGCATTGTTCGGCTAAGTATTATCTGGATGAGAAATTAAAAGGCAATATTGTCAGTTTCGTTGTGGAGTTTATTGTTCGTCGAGACATTTTCTTTGGACAAGGGCGTTTTCAAAACTTCGATTTGGCTTGGGGTAGTGATTTCATTAGTTGGGTGAAATTTGCGGATGCAGCTGGTGGAATTAATACCTGTAGAAATGCCAAAGTGTTATGGAGAAAGAGCAATGAAAACATTTCGCCAAACAAATCCTGCCCTATTTTGGTAAGAAAAATCTATTCGCTAATTGAAAATGCTAAATGGTTGATGGACTTTTCTTCTTCTTATAGATATGGAAAAAAATGGTTTTACACGAAGTATCCTTTGGGTGAAATAAGGAGAAATCATGATCTCCTATCAAGGAAACTGAGAAAAGAGTTGTTGGATGCATATGTCGTAAAAATACAACCATCTTTCATTGTACGTTGTGTTATTTGGGGATTAAGATATTTTAGATATTAAATTAAGGATAGATAGACATGTCTTGTACATTGGGAAAAGAATAAGGAAACTGTATGAAGAGGTTCTAATTATTCGCTCTACAAGGCTGATGCAATATGTTATATTGTTAAAAACATGCTAAAAATGTTGTAACAGACAATCATGTTAGGGGTTTTGTTTATATTTGTAAATATATAAGGAAGAGACATGTGTTATGGATGGCACGCTGGTCGTCCTAAAGGAACAAAGAGATGAAAGATGTAACCATACGCCAATTTCGTTGCTATGAGAAAAAGCAGATAGCTTTTCGCTCAGGAATCAACCTCCTGATAGGAGATAACTCGAGCGGAAAGACGTCGCTCATTCGTGCCTGCAATTTTGTGGCCAATGCTTTTTTTTGTGGTTATAGTGATGAGAACACTTCGTGGAAGAGTGTGGACGATGCTGATTTTAGGCTGAATGTAGATGCTAACAACACTATTCTTCCCGAAAGTCCCATTTCCATTTCATTCAGGCTTGCACCTACCGACTTGCTTCCTATCTTGATAGAAGGAGGAGCGGAGGTGCAATACGATTACGATGCGGTTCTTCATCTTGAAAAGCGGTCGAAAAAGAACAGCCGTAACTTGCTGACGGGTTTGCAAGCGCTAAAAAGCTATGGGCAATGTTTGTATGCTTCAAGTCATGTGAAGGATGGTGATGCCATCGTGCAGCGCAACGTCTTGCCCGTGTATGCTTGTTTCACGACCGAGGACATACATGCCTCTCGCAAAATCGACAAGCAACGTTTCAAGGAATATAACCAGAAGCCTTCTTTTGGCTATTTTGAGTGTAGTGATTGCCGAGGACTGTTCGACTATTGGCTCAACCGTCTGTTGGTGCTTCAGGAGGCGGAGACCGGGCAAGACGAGATAGGCGCCGTCAGGAATGCCATTCGGGAATGTTTGGGTAGCCCAGGATGTGGAATTATAGACGACATGGTGCTTCGGCCCTTGAGAGGCAAGGTGTATTTTAAGTTAACGGATGGCAGGTATGTGGAATCGTCAATGCTTTCCGACGGTTATAAGCGTTTGGTGAATATTGTGGTCGACATTGCTATACGTTGCGCCTTGCTCAACAAGTCGATGTTTGGCCCAGATGCCTATAAGGAGACCCATGGTACGGTTATCGTCGATGAGATCGATGAGCATCTGCATCCAGCGTTACAAAGTCAGATACTGAAGGTGTTACATCTCACGTTTCCGAAGATACAGTTTATTGTAAGTACCCATGCGCCCCTCGTGATGTCGTCGGTGGAGAAGTCGGAGCAAAACGTGGTCTATCGCTTATGGTACGACGAGAATGTCCACCAGTATAAGCATGTGGAGTTGGACACCTACGGATTGGATTCAAACCTGATATTGGAAGAAGCCATGATGGTAGATAGTCGTGACGCTGCTGTTGAGGAGCAGATTAAGAAAATCAAGGTCCTTGTTGGCCAACGGGAATTGGATAAGGCCAAGGCCTTGCTGGCCGATCTGGAAACCAAGACGTCGCCGTTGCAGCCTTCATTGATTAAGATCCGTTCGGTCATCAACAGGATGGAAAGTAACCGGCGATGAAATACATAGAGAAACATTTTGATGCGGTCGAGGTCAAGGCGTATGAAGCCCAACTGAAGGCTGAAGGGTTAGACAAGGTAAGTTTGGCTAACCCAGACAATCATCCCGCATCAGATGGACCAGCCGTATATAAGATGGTGGGGAGCTTTCCCACATTTCAAGGCTTAAAAGATCGCATGTTTGCCGATCAAGGAGGCATCTGTTGCTATTGTGGGTGCAGGCTGCAATATCCGAGCCATCCGCAGTATGTTGTGGAACATGTGTTCCCCAAAGATAAGGACCGTACGCTTGCGGGCGAGTATGAGAATCTTTTGCTTTCGTGTCGTCCTTCTGACGAGGTGGAATCTTTGCCAAAACGTGAGCGTAAGCGCCTCTATCATTGCGACAAGTCGAAGGAGTCGAAGATTATAGCCGTCACTCCCTTGCAACCCGACTGTTCGAGACATTTCAGATATGATGAGTTTGGCAGAATAACCGGGGCCCAAAAAGGTGATAAGGAGGTCATCGATACTCTCAACTTAGACTGTGAATGGTTGCGCAAGCGGAGGGAGGCTGCCATTGAAGGAGAGATCTACGATGAGGATTTCAACTTGTTGGATGCGGAAGCATTGCGCCAACGTTTGGATAGCATCATGCGCGTGGATGAGCAAGGGATGCACTCGGAGTTTTGCTTCGTCATCAAGGACGTGATAGAGCGCTTGCTTTCGGATGAACTTTGAACGCATGGGGAGGACCATGATGATATTATTCAATATGCTGCTTCCTTTTGAAGAAAGATTCATCCTGAGATGAAAGATCAAAAGGATAAACGATTGTTACATCGTATACGTGAATAGGTTTCGAATTTTTCTTGGGTCGTCGAAAGATTTGATGCATTGGCGTAAGCTGGTGGGTCATATCGTGCGTCTGGTGAACGACGAATGGACTGCGAAGGGTGGGCGTGTGCAGCTCTTGGTGTGGGAGAACTTCAGGACGGAATATGAAGACAAGTCGAAGCAGGAAGAGTACATCGATGAGCTGGTGCTCCCAAGCGACCTGTGTGTCATCCTGTATGATAAGGCCATTAACCCATATACGCAACGGGAACTCGATGCGAAATGGAGGCAGAATCCAAATGCCGTGGTCTGCTTTCACATCTGCGACAAAAACAACCATTGGCACGAGGCGGCTGATGTGAGATCGGCATTGCAGGCTAAGGGCATCCAGCCCATCGACATACGGTCAACCGAGGAGTTTGAACGCACTGTTCGACAATTGTTCAACGAGAGGATAGCACAGCTCAAATGGAACGGTGTCGCACCAGAGCCTTTGACTGAAAGGACCCTATATACCACCATTCCTGCTGATGTTTGCGATAGATGGTACGAGCTGAGCGACACCATTCGTAACCTCGATGATGTGAGCAGGGACAATTTGGACATTCGTTGCAGGCTCTATCCGCTGCGCCAGAAGGAATGGCTGAAACAGGCGGATCACTATGTGCCCTTGATGAAGAAACAGACAAGCAACGACGACCTGGATGAGTTTAAGACGGCGCTGGAGCTTCAGCATGAGTCGCCTGACAATCGGCCGGCGCTCTCCCTGTTCACGCTTGGGGCAATACATAAGCCAGAGAACAACCCGGAGATGGCCGACCTGCTTGCTGGCCGTGATTTGTTTACGGTGAGTGTTGGCAAGAACATGGATAACGTCAGGTGGCGCTTGTTTTGCTGGCTTTTGTCGCAGAAGAATCGTATTGTTACTTCTGAGATGCTGGGGTTTGCCTTTGCTGATGGTTATACCTATTATGATGGCAGGCCAATCGCTTCGATTGATACGCTCGACAGTAGTGGTGAGGTGTCGAAGATGATGGAAGACATCAAGCACGACAAACGGGCTGCGGCTGCGATCAACCCGAACGACGCTGCACAATGCAGGCAACTTGCCAGGTTAAACAACAGCATAAAGCTTAAGCGAAGTAAACTGGCTGTTCGCATGATGGGCATCATCAATGATTGGATATTCGACAACGTGCGTATACCGAATGATGCTCTGGCCGATGTGGATCCTGCGGAACTGGAGGAGTCGCTGGATGTGGAAATGGCGATGGCAGATGATGCAAAGCGAAGATGGGAAACTATAGCTGACCAGTGGAATGAAAAACTGATTGCCATTAAGCAACAGGCCAACAAGCTGCGTGACGAGATAGAAACCCTTACCGATAAGCAGCAGAGGAGGAAAAAGGCCCTGCGGTTAAAGGAGTTGCTGGAAAAAGGGGAAACAATATGTCGCACCCTGGCTGCACGCAACATGAAATCGCCGGAAGAGCTCTTTGCCGCACAAATGTATATGGTGGGCGTTTATGACACTTACCTCATGGAGTATGCGCATCCCAAAGAGGAAGACGAACTGTACAAACGGGTGTTTACCGATGCGGAAACCTTCGGCTATCATAGTCCGTATGTGGAGTTGGCTCGTCTCAACTATGGCAACGCATGCTTGCGGAAGGGAAAGTATGATGAGGCCATCTCCTTGCTCCAACAAGTTATAGAAAACTTGGAGCCATACGATCAGACCGACAGGGAGACGAGCAGGATTCTCATTCACGCATACACTACCGTCATCCATGTCCTCATAGAGTTGGACACGCGCAATCCACAAATCGGTAGTTTGCTCCGTCGCTTCGGTAGGTATGTAGATTCATGGAGCGCCACGGACGAGTCGCTGATGCCCGAATTGTGTATGTATTGGGCCGCTTTGCTACATTCCGAACAAAGGTCTTACCGAGAGGCTAAGGATGTTGCCGAGAAGGCTTTTGATGTGTTTCAAAGAGTGAACGACAAGATGATGTTGTCGGTGGCCGATGAGCAGTATGGAGAGGTTATGTGTTATTTTCCCAACGTCATTGCTGCTTTCTATATCGACAGGTTAGATCAAATAGGACATGAGGACAAGACAAATGTTTTGCAAAGATGCGAAAGCTTGATTAATCTGTCAGTAGAACATTCGGCGGCTCTCATGGCTGAAAACCGTTTGGAGGGAATGGTTCATCTTGCGGATGCCTATCATCAGTTGGGATTCCTAATAGCTCACTCTGACAACTCGCAAGAATGGGGGGCTGCGATGGTGGTGTACCAAAAGGCTTACAAGCTTCGTGAGAAGGTTTATGCAATTACAAACAGTGTGGCTGACGAAGAAAGAGTTGCCGAGACCGCGGTTAACATCGGTGGTCTCTGCGCACAGTTATTACAGATCTTGGCCCAAGCTGCCCAATCGCTAAGGGGAATGAAGGTCCATCTTCCCGACCCATTCCCCTATGCGGATAAAGCCATCCAAATATACGCCAAACATAAGATTGAGGGCAAACAGGAGAAGGAGTTGGCTTACTATAGGGCCATCCAACTAAAGGGAAGCCTGAAATATTATCTCTATTTAATAAACCACTCTAATAAAGATAAAGAGGAAGGAATAAAACTGTGCCTGGAAGCCTACAACTGGGACTTGGCGCACCCCAACAATTCCTACCACAATGTATTCGAAGACGTGGCAACCAAAATATTAAAACAAGAAAACATAATATGACCAAAAAGAGAATTTGTTGGATTACATCAACTTATTTGCTTGATGTTGATGTACCCATAGTGCCTATTTTGCAGGCCGACTATGATATCGATTGGATTGTGTTGACGACATCAGCCAATAGAGAAGGCGACAAGGTGTTGATTGAAAATCGTGGTTGTTATAAGTACAAACTTGTTATTGACGAAGGTTTATTCGTTCATCCAAAGAAGTTTTTTTTCTATTGGAAACTCATCAAGAAGTTGAAGAAAATCAACTATGATCTTTACTACTTTGATTTTTTGGGAGCACCATACTTTATCCCAGTAATCCAAATGCTTCTCCCAAGGGACAAATGCGTTATAGCAGCCCACAATGTTAAGACCCCTAAAGGCGCAAGATACTATTGGATGGCGAAGCCCTATATGGATTATGTAGTCAAGATATACCGCAATTTCCAGGTTTTCTCTATCAATCAACTTGAGTTGTTGAAATCGCTTAATGGAAAAGCCAACATTCTTTATGCACCGCTCTGCTTAAAAGATTATGGCCAGCCAACAAATAAAAAAGGTGATAGGCCCATTACCTTTCTTTTCTTCGGTAACATTGTTGAGTATAAACGCGTTGATCTATTGATGCAAGCGTCAAGAATATTGGAGGATAAAGGAATTAACAATTTTAAGGTCCAAATTAGTGGTTATTGTAGAACGGAGAAATGGGAGAGTAAGTATGCTCCTTTGATGAAGGGGCTTAAAAGCGTTTCGATAGATATTCGAAGAATTCCTAATGAGGAAATTCCAAATCTTTTCGAGTCTAGCCATTACTTTGTTATGCCCTATCAGGATATAGCACAAAGCGGAGCTATGACAGTAGCGCTGTTTTACAACCTTCCTATTATTGCTTCTGAGCTTGACACGTTTAAGGAGTTTATGAATGGTGAAACCGATGGATATTTCTTCGAGATGGGTAGTGCCGAGCAATTGGCTGCAACTATGCAGAAAGCTATTGAGGAGTATGACGCACGATACGCAGACATGCGGCTTTGCCAAGCAAAAATGGTGAAGGAAAAATTGTCTTCTGAGGCTATCTTGAATCAATACAGAATTTACTTAGATAAATTATGCCACAATTAGCCAAATATAAAGAATGCACCGGATGCATGGCATGTGTGGATAGTTGTAATCACAATGCTTTGTGGCCTTCTCTCAACGAGGAAGGTCATATTGTGCCGATAGTTGATAGGGAAAAATGCGTAAACTGTGGCTTGTGCGAAAAAGCATGTCCTGTTGCAGGCAACCTCTTGTATTCCGAAAGTCCTATTACAGAAGCTTATGCTGGATGGGCTAAGGATAAGCAAGTGCGTAGAAATAGTGCGACTGCAGGTGCGTTTTCAGCTTTGGCACAATATGTATTATCAAAAGGTGGAGTCGTTTGTGGCGCATCCAATGTGGATGGTATTCACGTGAGGCATATTTGTATAGAACACAAGGATGATCTATACAAGTTGCAAGGTTCCAAATATACCCAAAGCAATGCGGAGGGTATTTATAAAATGGTTTATAGTTACTTGAAACAAGATAAGCTCGTTTTGTTCTCGGGAACGGGTTGTCAGGTGGCGGGTATGTATGGCTATTTAGGGAAGCGCAAATTTGCAGGAAGATTGATTACCGTCGATTTGATTTGTGGAGGAGTGCCGTCACGATTGTTGATAGATAAGTTTCTGGAGTGTGAGCCTTATCGTGTGGAACGGATAGTGTGTTTCCGCACCAAAGAACACGGGTGGGCTCCGAAAGGTTTCAAATACAACCTCAAAGTTATGGACGACATGGGAGGAATCCATGACTATACTAACGAGCGTAACCTTATAAGTACTGGTTTTGCTTGCGAGATGACCAACCGCTATTCATGTTATAAATGTCAGTTTGCGGGTACTCATAGAATGTCGGATTTTACAATAGGCGACTATTGGGGTGTAACGGATTTTAAGGATCAACATGCAGAAGGTGTTTCTGCAATAATTGCTCATTCCAATGAGGCGGTTGAATTTTTGAAGGCTGCCCAGGCTTTTTTGGAAGTGCACAATGCTGACATTTCGGATATAGTTGCCCATAATAAGAGAATTTGCAAGTGTAAGGATAATACTTACAAGTTGCCAGAGAGGCGATTCCTTTCTTATGCGTTTCAGAATTTCAAATATAGCACGCTTAAGGCAATATATGCTTTTGCTTTTAGTAAACATAGTCCTTGGATGTTATATAAAATATATCGTGCCGTAGCAAAAAAAATAATAAATAAGTTATGAAAGTTTCAATAATAACCTATCACGACGAGGATAATTACGGAGCAACGCTTCAGGCTTATGCTACTTATAGAGCAGTCAAAGAGCTTGGATATACTCCCGAAATCATTAATCTTCACATGGCTCATAGGGAGGGATTCCTTTCCAAGATTATTTTTTGCCTTAAGCGATATCGCTTTAATCGTTTCAGGGCAATTTTTTTGCCTAACAAGACAAGAGTCTATACTAGTTTGGAAGACCTACAGATGGATCCTCCAAAGTCAGATGTATATCTTGTTGGTAGTGATCAGACGTGGAATCCTGTAATTTCGAAAGAGTATGCTTTGGCTTATTTCCTTGATTTTGGAGATGACGATGTCAAGCGGGTTTCTTATGCTTCCAGTTTCGGTACAAGCACATGGAATGATTCTGTATCGGCTAAAAAAGACAATGTTAAACGTTTGTTAGCACGTCTTTCCACCCGACTCATTCGCGAAGATAAGGGTGTGGAGATTTGTAAGAATGAATTTGGACTGGATGCTATCCAGGTGGTTGATCCGGTGCTGTTGTTCCCTTCGTATCCTGAAATTACAGGAACCATTAAGGAGACTGACGATATTGTGGTGTACAAGATAAAGAAAGATTCTGAATTTTATCGTCGAGCAGTAATCCTTGGGCAGAGGTTGGCGTGTGGGGTGCGATCCATCGGTAGTATGCGACAGTTGAAAGGAATTAAGACTGCATATCCTGAGAAAATTGAAAACTGGATAGCTGGAATTGCATCAGCAAAGTATGTATTTACCGACTCTTTCCACGGAACCGTTCTGTCTCTGTTGTATCATCGCCAGTTTGTAGTTTATGCAGGAGAACGAAACAAGTTGAGTAGAATCACTTCGCTGTTGAAATTGGTAGGTCTGGAGAACAGATTATTCACAAATGAAGATAGTATTGATGAAATCCAAAAGGTTTTAACTACTCCTATTGATTATGTGGAGATTGATAAAATCTTAGATAATCAACGTACGTATTCTATCTCTTGTTTGAGAAAAGCTGTGGAGGATTAGATGTTAATGAAATGGGTGTTCTTTTAATATCCGTTATTGAACAGAAGAAGACTTTTTGAAAAGATGAAGATTCTTGTAATAAATACAGTTTCGACTGACCGCAACGGTATTACGAATGTCATTTTTAATTATCTCAATGCGATTGATGATGGCGTGAGTTTTGATTATGTGACAATTAATGTACCAGATAAGTTCTATACCAACTTCTTAGAAAAAAAAGGTGCTATTCTTTATACCTTGAAAAGAAGGAATGTGTTGAGGTATGTGGATGCTCTTTATAAGATAATAAAAAAGAATAGATATGATGCCATTCATGTTCATGGTAATAGTCACACCGTTGTACTAGAATTGCTTGCCGCTAAATTTGCGGGGTGCAAGGTTCGTATCATACATGCCCATAGTACAGGGTGCAAAAGTGTTGCGTTGCATAAATTTTTAACGGCGCCATTTAATTGGATGTGTACTCATCGCCTGGCATGTGGTGAGAAGGCTGGAAGATTTATGTTTGGCTCCATGCCTTTTAAGATTGTGAATAATGGCGTGGATGTAGTGAAATACTCGTTTGATAATGACCAACGAATAGCCTTGCGTGCTAAGATGGCATTGTTGGAGAGCGATATACTCGTAGGACATGTGGGGTATTTCATGCCAGTAAAGAATCAGAGTTTTCTTGTAGATGTTTTTGCTAAACTTGCAAGAAAAGATTCCCGATACCATCTTGTGTTGATTGGAGATGGTTATATGCGCCAAGAAATAGAACAGAAAGTTGCGAGTTTAGGTTTATCAAACAAAGTGACGTTTACTGGAAATATTGATAATGTGTCGGAATATCTTAATGCCATTGATCTGGTAGTAATGCCGTCGCTTTATGAAGGTCTGCCATTAACACTTGTTGAGCAACAAGCAAATGGTTTGCAATGTGTGGTATCGGATACGATATCCACAGAGTCTGATAAAACCGGTAATCTTAGTTTCCTCTCGCTTCATGCTCCTATATCCGATTGGGTTCATACTATAGAGAGCAGTCATTGTATGCTAAATCGTGAACAGCGTTCAAAGGATGCTGTTATTGCCATTGAAAATGCAGGGTATAGCATTCAGGCTGAAGCCAAAAAGTTGGTAGGGTACTATCAAAGATGTGTTCAAAACTAATAGTTTGATTATTCTTTTGGCTAATAATGTGGGAGCATTTTAAATGTTAGTATTAGTTTTAGTCGTGTAGAAGTGTTAAAAACTAATATTTTAACACATAGAATTAGGATTTATCCTAATAGTGGACTATCTTTGCAATCAAATTCACGGCAATATGGATTTTAACATAATAAAAGATGATGATCTATCGGGTAATAAAGCCAAAATATATAGCATTAGAGGCAAGGGCAAAGTACAAACCTATCTTGAACAATTCGTGAGCGATAACCTTGATAAATATCCCCAAGAAGTAGGAAACATACTCCAAAAGTTGCATACGATGGGGCATGAAACGGGTTGTGAGCATAATTTGTTTAAGCACTACGAAGGAAAAGGTGGTGACGGCGTCGTTTGTCTTAAGGATGATAGCGGAAGATTTCGCTTATACTGCATGTATTTTGGCGAAAGTCTTGTGGTCTGCGGTTCTGGAGGAAGGAAAGATCTAAGCATAAGGGCTTATCAAGAGGATGAGGTTTTAGACCAAGCAGCCCAAAACATGAAAGATGTAGCCGCTGTGATAAACAGACTTCTCCAAAAAGGCTATATGGAGATTGAAAAAGATGGAACCATAATTAATTATTTAGAAGAAGACTATGACTAAGAAAAGAAGCATTATCGCTGAAGCTTTGGCTATGTATGGCGAAGCCAATCGGCGCAAGGTGCGCAATAAGCTGATTATTGCGACAAAAATAAGCCGCCGTCTTCGTGAGCTGAAATTGTCGCAAAAAGACTTCGCGGAGAAAATAGGAAAGCCTGCTTCTGAGATCTCTGAGATTCTTTCGGGCGACCGTAATCTCACTATCGACACCATGACGGATATTGAGCAGGCGCTCGGAATGCGCTTGCTTGATACCACCCTTTGGGATGTGTGTGCGATGGAAAAGGAATGCATACTAAACGTGCCCATTTCCAAAAAGAGCACGATGTATAATTACTCTAACGCTACCGTAACGATTGATACGGACTGTGTTGGTGAATATGCGGAATGTGTATAATTGGGAACTATGCAAATAAAATATAATATCATTTCTCTAAAAGAGACTGAGTTCAAGATCAACTACGATTGTAAGTTGGGCGACAAGGAAGAGCTGACATTTGAGCTTTTCCATCGTGAGAGGGCTGATAGTGAAGCGAAGAGTGTTATTGTGGAAGCTACCGCCCGTATAGTTAACGCTCAGGATGAATCACCATTAGCGGTAGACACGGTAAGGGCAGAGTTTGCAGTAGCGCCCTTTGGCGAAGTGATTAAACAAGAGGATGAGAATTCTTTCAAATCATCTGTGCCACAGTTGATAGACACCTTTATTAATGTTACGCTGGGTGCATTGCGTGGTTTCTTTGCAAAGAATTTGGTTGGCACTTATCTTGACGGAGTTGTGCTGCCCCTCATTCCAATGAAGGATATTACGGAGTCCCATAAGAGAACACCGAAAAAGAAGAAAACTGAATCATAGATAAAGGGTAAGTGGGATTTGAATGACTTATACACGTAAATAATTAAATAACAATGAGCAAGTCTAATATACCGTGCCACCTTCATTATATATGGCTTGGGGGGGGTAAGCAGAATTATATCCTGAAAAACTGCATAGCGTCTTTTCGCAAAGTTGGAGTAGAAGAGATTACCAAGTGGGACGAACAAAATATGCCTACCCCAACAGAAAACATTGAGGTACTCATGAGGAAGAATGCTTGGGCATTTGTGTCCGACTGGATTCGACTTAAGGTGCTTTATGAATATGGAGGGATTTATGTGGATACGGATGTTCAATTCTGCAAGGCTATTCCACAAGAACTTTATGAGAAAGACTTGGTGTTGAGCTATGCTTGCGATGATGTGGTCAGTACTGCTTTTATAATGGCGAAGCCACATCATCCGTTTATCAAACGGATGCTAGAATTGACAGAAGCCTTACCTAAAGGTAAACTGGTTGTAAATAACCATATAATAATGGATGCTTTGTTTGATGTCTATCCTAATTTTCCTTTGAATGGTAAATATGAGGAGTTTGCACCTAATTGTTGCATTTATCCTCGTTACTTTTTTGAGACAGCAACCTATCGCAAAGGTGCAGGCTTCGCAATTCATCATGGCTTTGGAACATGGAAAAAGAACTCGCTTATCAGAAAGATTTTACGACCCATCCTTAAGTTCTTGCGGTATTACTGCAAGCCATTTGGCGTTGTTTATCAGCATATTGTAAATAAGAGAATGATTGCTCATAGCGGAAAGCTATTGGAAATTTATAAGCATAATATTAATGACATCTCCATTAGTAAATAAAATATTATCAACGGAAAGATCTTCAGATCATCAGATATTTGAGGATAAGGGAAAAGTTTATAGTTTTCTCAATCCCGTGTCTTACCTTACTGCTCTTGATAATAAGGATTTGTTTGGCCGATTAGACGGAATATTTGCAGACGGCGGACTGTTGGTGAAAGCCATTAAAATGGTTTATGGCAAGCAGGTGACTCGACGGAGCTTTGATATGACGTCGATGGCGCCAGACTTGTTCTCCTATGCAGAGGACCATGGAAAGACCATTTATATTGTGGCTTCAAAGCAAGAGCAGGTGGAGAAGGCTGTGGAGATATTCCGTGAGCGCTATCCGAAGGTGATGTTCGCTGGTTATCGCAACGGTTACTTTGCATCGGAAGAAGATATGGATGGAGAAGCTAAGCATATTGCTGCGGTGAATCCCGATTTCTTGATTGTGGGTATGGGAGCGTTGATGCAAGAGAAATTCTTGTTGAAGGTGAAGAAGGCTGGCTTTCAAGGGGTTGGTTTTACATGTGGTGGCTTTATCCATCAGACCTCAAAGAACGAAATTGACTATTATCCCGCATGGGTAGACAAGACGAACCTTCGCTTTGTGTATCGCATGTGGAAGGAACCCCATACACGCAAGCGCTACTTAAAGGCAGGTTTACTTTTCCCCGCAAGGTTTATCTTAGAGAAAATCCTCGGGTAGCCTTGTAAATCCAATGAATAGGGGGTAAGACTGGCACAGTTGCATAAGTTCGTGGCAATATAATCATGTTATCCAAAGATCATAGACGCTCTGAACATAAAGAAAGGTAAATCTTGCACACCGTGGAGTTGTGTTCTAAAGCCTTTCAACTTAGAGGTCTTTTCTATGAGTAGAAACCATAGGTAGCCATAGGCTACAAAATAATCTATAAATAGATAATATGGCACAAGAAATAATTCCTGATAAGCAAAGTGTACTTACTTGCTTGAAGCAGAAAGTGTATTACGTTGATTTCTATCAGCGTGAATATGTTTGGACCAAGAATACTGTGGAGGTTCTCTTGAACGATGTCTTCTACGCCTTTGAAATCTCGTATAAAGAGCATAAGGATGAGGAAATGTCACAAGAGGTGCTGGAAAAGTATAACTGGTATTATCTCAATGTCTTTATCACCAATAAAGTGGAGGGGAAGGTGTTTATCGTTGATGGTCAACAGCGCCTTTCTACGCTTACTTTGATTGCTACAAAGCTTTATCATATCACAAATAATGATAATCTCAAAGATATTCTCCGTGATTGCATCTTTGCGAAAGATCAGTTTAAAGGCAATGTGTTTTGTATCGATAACGACAAGAGAAAAAATGTGATGCAATGTATACTTGAAGGTTCAGAATATCAGGATGCTTATAAAAACAAGACAGAAGAGACTATCATCGAAAGATATGAGGATATCAGCAAGTTTATCGATGACAAACACTTGGATGATGTTGAATTGACTGCTTTCATCTATTACTTCCTCAACAGATTGGTTCTCGTTGAACTGTCTATCCAGAAGGATGATACGCCTATGGTCTTTGAGGTAATCAATGACCGTGGTGAGGCTTTGAAGCCTTTTGAAATTCTGAAGGGCAAGATGATTGGACTCCTTTCGAAAAGTGATACCAACAAGTATTCTGATAAGTGGGATGTAGCACTGAACAGGATCAGCGGAAGAGAGGATAACTTCTTTGCTGATTATTTGAAGTCGCAGTTTGTGTTCAAGAAGAATGCATCTCTGGAAAAGCAGATTATCAACTCCTACCACCGATATATCTTCGATTATAACGATATTGCTGATAAGCTTTCATTTAGAAGAGCTGACAAGAAACATCATGAGAACATTAAACTGTTTATCAACAATGAGTTGGATTATTATACTTCTCTGTATGCAAAGATCTCGACTTGTGGTGATGAATTTGTGCAGTATAATCTGGATATCAATGATATCTCTGGTATTTATCAGCAGATTATGGCAGCCTGCGATGTCAATGATGAGCTGACGGACGAGAAGATTCATGCGATAGCTAAAGAGGTGGATAGACTCTGGGTGCTCTTTGTTCTAAATGGTATTTACGATAGCAACGATTTTCAGGATGTTTCTTATCGGTTGAATGAGAAACTTAAAGGATTGGATATAGCTTCATACCGTGAGGTATATGACGAAATCATCATGCAGAGTATCCGAGAGAAACGTAATGTTTCGGGAGAAGTCTCTTTGTTGGATTTCAATAGCTTCATGAGGAAAAACTATACGAACACGAACCGCCGATTCCTGCGTTATCTTTTCTCTAGGGTAGAGAAGTTTATCTGTGAGCATACAAATCAGAATATGCAGAATGATATCTACTATATCTCTACTAAAACCGGTTATAAGACGGGATACCATATTGAGCATATTCTCTCTGAAAATGAAAAGAACAGGGGGTACTTCAAGGATGTTGAGGAGTTTGAAGATCAACGCAACCTGTTAGGTGGCTTGCTCTTGCTGAAGGGAATAGATAATATCTCTTCTGGTAATGAAGACTATTCGGACAAACTGAAAACTTATAGCAATGGTTTGGTATGGGGGCATTCGCTTTGCGAAGATTTCTATCATGCCAACAAGGATTTTGATAAGTTTAATAAGGAGTTATCTGATAAGTGTGATGTTGGATTCAAGGCTTATCGTGTCTTTGATCAAAATGCATTGAGGGAGCGAAGTAGATTGCTGTATGAAATTGTGAAAGTAATATGGGAAGTTTCGTGATTTTTAGAATTCCTATGTTACATAAAGCTTCAGAAGGACAAGGAGTTTTATGATGTGTATCAGAAGTCGGAATGGGTGGTGTGCGATAGTAAGATTCTCTACCTGTTCGGTAAGTTGTTGAAGACACCCATCAAGGAAGCGATTCCGGGTTCGAGCTTCTTCACCTCTTATTATATGTATCACAAAGATGATGCAGACTGTAAGATTTTCTTGTTGGGTGCTAAGGAAGGTATTGCTGCCAAGGCTATGGAACGCATCAATGAGAAGGTGGGCCGACAGATGGTTGTTGGTGCTCATTCGCCTTCTTTTGGCTTCGAGAAGCATGAGGAGGAGTGCGAGGAGTTGGTACGCATCGTGAACGAGAGTGGTGCGAACGTGCTGCTTGTTGGTGTGGGCGCCCCTAAGCAGGAGAAGTGGATCATGAAGTATCGTGATAAGATGTCAGGCGTGAAGGTGTTCATGGCGCTTGGCGCTACGATCGACTTCGAGGCTGGAACATTGAAGCGCGCGCCTAAGATTTGGCAAAAGATTGGTATGGAATGGTTGTATCGTTGCATGAAGGAGCCGAGACGCCTCTTTAAGCGCTACTTCGTGGACGACATGCAGTTTTTCTTCTATTTCGCTAAGCAACTCTTAGGAATTTACAAGGATCCGTTCCGAAAATAATTTTTTCGTCATAGGATAGAACGCATAGATAATAGCTGAAGACGTTACATATTGTTGGAAACGGCTTTGATTTGGCACATGGTATAGCTTCATCGTATGCTGATTTTAAGGATTACGCGTGGAAACATGGTGATCAATACCTGATGGGGTTGTTGGAGACGTGCTATCCTGATGTTAATCCATGGAATGGCGAATTGTATTTGTGGTCGGATTTGGAGCGTGCCTTGGGCAATCTCGATTTTCAGGCTGCTTTTGAAGCCTCGACCGATGACATACAATTGGAGGATGGGCATGAAGGACGATACATAGCGCAGATGGAGAATGCCCCCGAATTCTTGTTGGGGATGATGTTTGACGCCTTTCACCGGGCGTTTGAAGATTGGATGAATGATATTGATAACAATGTTGACCCCATACCCCATCTCTTCCATTTTGGTGGAGGAGACAACTACTTGTCGTTCAATTATACCGATACGTTGGAAAAGGTGTATGGAGTGCCAAGGAATAGAATCAATTACATTCATGGTAGGCGCAACTCGGACGATGAGATCATCGTTGGGCACCATGCTGTCGTAAATGCAAACGATCATCTTAGCGACGATCCTATGGTTTATGAATACCAAGGCTATGAAAATATTGCCAATGAGGTGAATAAGCAAAGAAAGTTGACATCTGACATTATTGCGAATAATAGCGAGTATTGGCAATCGTTAGGACTGGTGGATAAGGTCATGGTTTATGGCCATTCCTTGCCAGATGTCGACATGGATTACTTTCATGAAGTGGCAAAACATGTGAAAGGCGTTTGCGAATGGCACTTTTCTATCTATTACTACGATCCCATCTCCAGGAAAAAGGCTGTGGAGCATATAGTTTCTGTTATCAACAAAATGGGGCTTGACGTGAACAGATGTTCCACATTCTGCATGTAAAGAGGAATTTGATAATGTTGTCGCAACAACGAATATTCTTTGATTTATTGCGCTTTAGCATTGGGGCTGCTGAGACGGTTCCCGATTTGCTGAAGGAGGCCGACTGGGCGGAGCAGTATGCGATGGCCAAGAAGCAGGCGCTGGTGGGTGTGCTGTTTCATGGCATCAAACGGTTGCCGAAGGGAATGGGACCCGACGAGGACCTGCTGATGAGATGGATGGGCACGGCCCGTAAGATTCAGCAACAAAACGTGAGGTTGTTTGAGGACTCGGCGAAGGTGTGCAGGAACTTCACGCATGAGGGGTTTCGCAACTGTGTGTTGAAGGGGCAGGGACATGCGCTGCTCTATCCCGATCCCTATATGCGTACACCTGGGGATATTGACATCTATCTGGCGGGCGGTCGCAGGCGTATCGTGACCTATGTCGACCGGTTGCGCCCAGGACAGGTGATGCGCTACCACCATGTGGATTTTCCCATCATGGCCACACCGATCGAGGTGCACTTCACACCGTCGTATATGTTCTACCCCTTGCACAACATCAGGATGCAGGCGTGGTTCCGAAAGGTGATGGACCAGCAGTGCTCCAACCGTGTGGCGTTGCCCGATGGCAGTGGCGAGATCAACACTCCAACTACGTCGTTCAACGTTATCTACATTCTCTCGCATCTCTATCGCCATCTGTTCACGGAGGGCATCGGGCTGCGACAATTGCTCGACTACTATTATATAATGTTGTACAAGGAGCGTGGAGTGGATAAGGACACCCTCCGACGCTTGGGCCTGTGGAAGTTTGCCGGGGCGGTGATGTATGTGCTGCACGAGGTGTTTGCCTTGCCCGAGGACAAAATGATTGCGCCCATGGATGAGAAGGATGGACGGTTCTTGTTGGACGAGGTGATGCGTGGTGGCAACTTCGGGCAGTTCGATGATCGGCTGGGCAGCAAGGAGGGCGAAGGCAAGGGCCATCGCTTTTTCCGCATGACCTTCCGCAACCTCCGTTTCGTGACGCGCTATCCCACGGAGGCGTTGAGCGAGCCATTGTTTAGAACGTGGTTCTGGGCTTGGAAGAAACGACATGGCTATAAGTAAAATCAAATAAAAACACTATGGAAGTAATAAAGACTGAGATTGAGGGCGTGGTGATCATTGAGCCGCGTATTTTCAAGGACGCTCGTGGGTATTTCTTCGAGAGTTTTTCGCAGAGGGAGTTTGACGAGAAGGTGCGTCACATCGACTTCTGCCAGGACAATGAGAGCATGAGCAGCTATGGTGTGATGCGTGGCTTGCATTTCCAGCGCCCGCCGTTCACCCAGAGCAAGCTGGTGAGGTGTGTGAAGGGTGCCGTGCTCGATGTGGCGGTGGATATCCGCAAGGGATCGCCCACCTACGGTAAGCATGTGGCGGTGGAACTGACCGAAGACAACCATCGCCAGTTTTTTGTGCCCCGTGGCTTCGCCCATGGCTTCGCGGTGTTGAGCGAGACGGCCGTGTTCCAATATAAGTGCGACAACTTCTACCACCCGGAGGCCGATGGCGGCATCAGCATCCTTGATGATAGTCTGGGCATCGACTGGCACATTCCCACCGATCACGCCATCCTGTCGGAGAAGGACACGAAGCACGACTTGCTAAAAGACTTCGACAGCCCGTTCGACATCAACGTGAACTTATACAAATAGAGTAGATGTGGGGAGTTACCCCCAGCACCTCTCATTGCACCGTACGTACGGGTCTCGTATACGGCGCTACATACATAT
>ERZ1026894.374-NODE-374-length-33775-cov-5.031079_pt1 | contig 33775 bp, 33 predicted proteins | sample MGYA00380177_ERZ1026894 | MGnify/ENA primary metagenome ERZ1026894 (study PRJEB33269, sample SAMEA4719813) | human gut metagenome | biome: human-associated habitat; feature: organic feature; material: feces | place: Cameroon | collected 2013-10 ... | reverse complement strand
CTATCATATTATTCGGTATGAACAAAACGGCAAAATCATTCGGCATTGTCACAAGTTTTTCGATTGCAACACGTCTTGCGTCCTTTGTTTTCAAGATGTGGATGTCGCGCTCGCTGGGTGCGGAAGTCGTCGGACAGTATCAGATTGCGCTTTCGGTGCTTTTGATGCTTTTTACAATCACGGCGGGTGCGCCGACGGTGCTGTCGCGCAAAATAGCCGAAGCAAACTCCGATCTGAAAAAACAAAACTCTCTTACAACCGCATCGATAATTATGGGGCTTTGCATATCCGCAACGATTTGCGCCTTGTTTTTCGGATTAGGTTCGAAAATATCGCCGCTTTTTTCAAATCCCGACTGCCTGCCCATATTCTTCATCATGCTCCCCACTCTGTTGACGTCGACGCTTTACGCATCCTTGCGAAGTTGGTTTTGGGGACGCAAGAGATTTTTGGCATTTTCCTCCACCGAACTCGTTGACGAAATTGTCAAAATCGTACTCTCTATTATATTTACAGGCGGTCTGCTGTCCAAACTTCACGGTGCCCAAAGCATTGCTCTTGCAATGACGATTTCCGATCTCGTGTGCGTCGCAATCCTCATAATACTGTTTTTCGCATCGGGCGGAAGAGTGACAAAACCAAGCGGATTCAAAGAGCTGACGCTCAAAACGATTCCTCTTTCCGCAACAAGAATCATAACCTCTCTCGGCGCGTCTCTCACCGCTCTTATCCTACCCAAAATGCTTGTCGGCGCAGGGCTGACTCTTGCCGAAGCAACGGCGCAATACGGCAGAGTGTCCGGCATGGCGCTTCCTCTGATTATGGCACCCGTGGCATTTATCGGAGCGTTGTCCGTGGTGTTTGTTCCCGACATCGCTCAACTGCGTTCACAGGGCGATATAAACGCCGTGCGCGCAAAAATGGCAACTTCCCTGACGTTTGCCATCGTCATTGCCTGTTTGTTTTTTGCGATATATCTTCCGCTCGGACAAAGCCTTGGGTTGCTCCTGTTCGGAGATAAGGAAGCGGGAAAATTTGTGTCGTATTGCTCGTTTATACTGTTTCCGATTGCCACTGCGCAGGCAACCACTCCGATGCTTAACTCACTCGGAAAAGAGCAACATACCTTTCTGAACACCGTTATCGGCGCGGTTGCAATGATTCCTTGCATATTGTTCATGCCAAAATACATAGGAATATACGCAATGGCACTTTCGACGGGCGTATGCTTTTTGCTCATAGCGATTTTGAATCTCGTCGTACTCAAAAAAGAAGTCGGTTCGTTTATAAATCACAAAAAGAACGTTCCGATGATTTTGCTTTCCGTTCCGCTTGCCGCAACGGGACTCTTCGGCGCAAAACTGCTTTGTTCGTATGCGGACTACATCACCGCAATCGTTGTCATCGGCGTGTATATTCTTTTCTTTTTCTTCCTCATAATATCCGCATACGATGTGGTAGACGTTGTCGCATGCATCAGAATGTTTGCACCGGAGCGGGCAAAATCGGCAAATATAGACAGAAAAACAAAAAGGAAACACAAGATAAACAACTGCAAATCGCGCAACGAAAAACGAAATACGTCTTATACGCTCTAAAAGTAGCGTCGGCGACAACATCGCACCGAATTTATCAAAACCATGTTTTCGGTTTTATGCATATCTCGGGCATAAAAACATGTCTTATAAACAAACTATTCGTATGCTCAATTTGTTTATAAGGTGTTTGATTTTATATTTCGTTTTGCTCATAGCAATGCGTCTTATGGGCAAAAGACAGCTCGGCGAATTGCAACCTTTCGAGCTTGCCATAACGCTTGTGGCAAGCGATTTGGTGTGTATCCCCATGGCGGATTCGTCAATCCCTATATTGTACGGCATAATCCCCGTATTTTCGCTGTTTTTGGTGCATATCATCATCACGAAACTTGCCACAAAAAGCATCCGATTCCGCAAATTCCTCAACGGAAAACCCATTATCATCATCCAAAACGGCAATATACTGCCCGATGTCATGAAAGAACTCAACCTTAACATCGACGACATCATGGAGGCTTTGCGCGGCGCAGGCTGTTTCAATCCCTCCGAAGTCGAATACGCGATATTGGAAACCAACGGCAACATGAGCGTGCTTCAAAAATCTCAAAACCGCCCGCTTGCGCCTTCCGACATTGATATAAATCCGCCAAAAGCCGAAATTCCGGTCACCGTGATTATGGAAGGAGAGTTTGTCGCCGAAAACCTTGCGACGCTCGACGGACACGTCAAACAGGACGTGCTTGCATATCTCAACGACATACAAATGCAGCAAGAGGATGTGCTGGTGCTTCTTCTTGCAGGACAAAACATCTTTGTTCAGCCTTACAAAGGCGATTATATCACCGCAACGTTGCAAAAAAGCGATACGCCGAACGACAATTCGTCCAATAACCATTCAAACCGTGACGAAAACAATCTCCGTCCCGACAAAACAAATTCCCAAAAAGCCAAGCATGCATTTTTGCTTTCACACGGAGGAAAAAAGCAATGAAAAAAGTCGTGCTTGCAATCTTAATTCTCATCATAATAATTACAGGCGGCGTACTTGAAGATTTTTACATCCACAAGACATTTGCCGCGCTCAACGAAAAACTCGTTTCGCTTGAAAAGTCCATAAAAGCACAAGACGACGATTGTATAGACAAATCAAAAGAAATCGCAGATTGGTGGGAGAAAAAACGCATGTATATGGAATTGTTCGCATTCTCTCCGGACGTGCGTTCGTTCTCGGTTGCTCTTGCCGAAACGCAAGGCTCTTTGGAATGCGAGGACTATCAAAACGCACTGTCAAAGTGTCTTTCGCTGATTGTGATGGCTGAGAACATAAAGCGTCTTTTGGACTTCAACGCCGAAGACATCATATGAGCGAGGACGGCAACTTTCTTGCAGAAATTGCCGCTTCTCGATTGCATATGTTTTAATATCGGGTATCCCGAAATGAAAGTATGTTCACATGCGCATATGCTCACATATAAATATTATAGCAAGTCTTTCAAATCATAAATATCACCCGCACCTATCATCAGAACAATATCATACGATTTTGCGTGCGATTTGACAAAATCCACGGTTGATTGCTTGCTTTTGAGAAGATAAACGCCTCGTTTGCGATATTTGTCAAAAATTGTCGCTGCAAGAACATCGCTTCCGCAACCGTCTTTAAGCGTTTCTCTTGCCGCATATGTCGGCATGAGCGCAATCGTTTTGACTCCGTTTCCTTTTGCCCCCAGGACGCTTGCAAAGTCATCGATATATGCCTTTGTCCTCGAATACGTGTGCGGTTGAAAAACAACCATGATTTTGCCAAGAACGCTTGCTCGTTTTATAACTTGCGCGATTTCGCTCGGGTGATGCGCAAAATCAAAAACCACTTTTGTTTTGCCTATGTCGGCGGCTCTTTCAAAACGACGCTTTACACCCGAATAATCTTTCAGACATCGCACACAGGTTTCAAAATCCATACCTATTGCGATTGCCGTTGCAAGTGCGAAAGTCGCATTTTTGTAATTGTATTCACCGCCGTCCTCAAGCGTTAACGAAACCGCTTTTTTGCCGTCGGAAACAATCGCTTTGTCGTCTTTGAAAAAGCATTGTATTTGTTTTTCCTTTTCGCTTTCGATGAAAACTCCAAATCCTTTGCAATTCTTGTTGTTGAAGTTTTTGCCGACAAGTTCGAGATTGTCACTGCCGACGATTTTGACTTCGCTTTTTTTCAAAAACTCCGCAAACGTACTCTTTATCTCAAAAAGATCGGCATAGCAATCGGGATGATCGCATTCTGCATTCAGCACCGCTCCCACGCTCGGCTTAAGCGCAAGCAAGTTGCGTTTGTACTCGCATGCCTCGCATATGAAAATACAATCTTTCAAATCTTTGATTTGACTTGCTCCCGTATTGTTGACATAATTTGAAAATTCTATACTTTCACCGCCTATCATCGAAACAAATTTCAAATCGTTCGTTTTCGAGATATGCGTGAGCATGGCGGTCGTGGTGGTTTTTCCGTGCGTGCCGGCAATTGCCACCGTTTGTGCGAACAACTTTGACACGTATGCCAAAAACTCATGCCGCTCAAAAACGGGAATATGCAATTCTTTTGCCCTATTTATTTCGGGATTATCCGTCGGTATTGCCGACGAAAATACCAAGAAATCGGCATTTTCAAGTTCAAAATAATCGGGAATTCGGCTGATTTTTGCGCCTTTTTCGATGAGTTCACGGCACAGTCCGTTGATTTTTGCGTCGCTGCCGCTCACTTTTATGCCGAAATCCATAACGAATTTCGCAAGCGCATTCACACCGACTCCGCCGATTCCGACAAAATATCCGCTTTTAACCTTTGAAAAATCCATATTTTAATATATGAAGTTCCACATGACTATTGCAACAATCCGCTTAATACGACCTTTTTGTCTTTCAAAAATCTCGTCGGACATGAACATCGGGCTTATATTTATGAGATATAAACGCATAAATAAGCAAAAATTCCCCGACATTTTCTATTGTTTTGTATAGTTTTAATTCATATTTTCAAATATGTATTGTTTATTTTTGTCGATAGTGATATAATGGTAAAAACCTGACCAGGAGGACATTATGGAAATATCGGACGTAAGGATTAGAATGGTAAACCAACAGGAAGGCAAACTCAAAGCAGTTGCTTCTCTTGTGATAGACGGATGCTTTGCCGTGCATGACATCAAAATCGTTGAAGGAGAAGGCGGGGTTTTTGTCGCAATGCCGTCAAGAAAAACTCCCGACGGAGAATATAAGGACATCGTTCACCCCATCAACACCAAAACACGCGAGCTTTTTAAGGAACGAGTTATCGAAGCATATCGCTCCGCACTCGAAGAGAAAACCGAATAAACCATCGGCATGCAAAAATCTCTTTTGCAACGCAAACAGACTTTTGCTTTGAAAAGAGATGACAATCTTCAAAAAGTCTGTCGTTTCGGCACAAGCCGTCAATAAAAAATCGACAAACACGCTTGTCTTATATAAATTAAAAGCACATATTTTGTCGTTTATCAAAACAAATCGCACTTTTTGAGCGATTTGTTTTTTTGTGTTTCGTGTTTTATACGTTCCGCATCTTACACTTCACAAATGCGCTCGGGTGCATACTCATATTTTGAAAAACGACGGATGTATCTCTTGTTTTGCAAAACGGTCATAAAGTATGCGCATATAAAAAATCCTGTCGCCAGTAGCAACATCTCGCACAAAAGCAACGCTACTGCGGACGCATATACGTAAGGTTTGTTTGAAAAAACCGCTTCCCACAACGCTTCGGGACGAAAAATCGGATAGGCGTACCAATCGACGGCTTTGCCCCTGAACAGCGAAAACGCAAGGTACGCAAGCGGAAAAAGCAACGCTATCGTCGCATTTTCCTTTGGAGATTTCAGTTGCCTGACAGGCATGCAGAAATACAAAATTACTGTAAGCGGCGGAATTATGAAATGATGATATACGTTTACGACATTGTTGACGATTGCCCCTCCGTCGTTTTTGTCAAACCACCTCATGCCAAACATTGTCGAGCCTGCATACAAAAACCCGGTTGCGAAAATGTAAAGCGTCACGCATGTGGCAACGGCACTGTTTTCGCACACGCGCTCGAAAACTTTGACGTTAAACAATTTGCCTATCGACCAAAGAATAAACCATAAAGACACAAAAAGGTTTGACTGTATCGTAAAATACGCGAGCCAATTTGCGCCGTCGAGCGTATTGCCGATTTTATTCTCTTCGATGAGCCGCGCAAGAATAGGTCTGATTATCGCCTCATACGAACAACAAATGTGCAACACAAAGGCGATATTGACAAGTGCGAGAATTGTAAGAATACAATAGAGCCACTTACTGCTGAAAATCCTTTCCGACATAATATCCTCCTTGGTTTTTCATCTCTTCTGTTTTGCGAATTCGCCGTATTGCGACATACGTTCATATGCGCAAATACGCAATCGTTTATATGCACAATTGTTTTTTCAAACATATGCAAAATCGTCTTGCTAAAATCGCGTCTTTTTTCGTCTTTGCCCGATACTTTGAAACAAGGCCACGGCATGCGCCGTAGCCTTGAAGTGTGATTTTTAGAAGTTTGCGGGATGTTCGTCAAGCGCGAGCGTACCGCCGGGGTTGAGCGTGTTGTTGGGATCGAAATACGCTTTGAGTGCTTTGAACACTTTGAGTTGTTCCGCCCCGATTGAACCTTCGAGGAAAGGCGCAAAGAGTTTGCCGATTCCGTGATGGTGCGAAAGTGCCGCTCCCGACTTCATGATTGCTTCCAAAATGGAGCTGTGATATTTTTTGAATGCGTCGAGGTCGGTTGTTTTGATGATGAAAATGAAATAGAGGTTTGCGCCTTGCGGATAGCTGTGGGAGATATGGCAAGTGCAAATTGCGTTCGGCCAAGCCTTGACCACTTTTCTCACCTCGTCATGTACTTTGGGCATATTGTCCCAATTGACCGCGCACTCGAGCGTGTCGATGATGATGCCGTAGTCCTGAATGGTGTCGCGAAGATACGGATCGGAGAATCTGCCATGCTCCCATGACGTCGCGACATAACCCGTGAGGTAGAGTCCGTGATACTTTCTTGCAATCTTGCGGATGTTGCGATAGATGTTTCTTTGCAGTCCGCTTTCGCCGTCGCAGAAGCCGAGGAGCAAGCATCTCGAATGTTGTTTGTAGCCCTTTGCCGCAAGGAGCGGTTCAAGCGGAGAACCGATGATTCCGTACATATGCGACATCATATCCGTTTCTTCGGCGTCTGAAAGACGGAATGCCGACGGATGTCCGAATTCGCCTTGCATAACCTCCCTCATAACCGCCATGCCGTCTTCCCAAGTCGGGAACATAAACGAGAACTTTTTGTGTTTTTTGGAGAGGTTGAACACTTTGAGCGTAACCTCGGTGAGAATACCGAAGCAACCTTCGCTGCCCATCATGATTTGGTCGATATCGGGACCGGTTGCCTTTCTCGGTGCGCCGTCCGACTTGATTACGCCGATTGGCGTGACGTACTCTTGTTTAAGCACGATGTCCGCCGCACAGCCGTAATAGGTGGAGTTTTGTCCCGAGCCTCTTGTGACAACCCATCCGCCCACGCAGGAATACTCGAAAGATTGCGGGAAGTGTCCGCAAGTGTAACGCTTTGTCGTGCCGAAGTTTTCGGGAGCGTGGTTGAGGATGTCTTCGAGTTGCGGACCGCTGATGCCCGGTTGAACGGTGATGGTTTGGTTGACTTCGTTGAAAGCGATGACTTTGTTGAAGTTTTTGCTGATGTCAATCATGATGTTGGGGCTGACCATAGGTTCCGTGCCGCGCGTAACCGACGAGCCGCCTGCGTGCACGTACACCTTGATTCCGTTGTTGTCCGCATACTTGACAAGGCTTTCGATTTGCGCTTTGTCGGTGGGATAAACGACGATGTCGGGCACGTTTTCGACGATACCTTTTCTCAATCTCATGATGTCGATCATGGTTTTGCCGTATGCAAGGCGCACTCTTTCAAAGTCGTCTGTGGTTGCGTTGTCGGGGCCGACGATAACCGTGATTGCCTCGATTTGTTCTTTTGTAAGCGCGCTTTTTACATGTACGTCGACAAGTTGTTCGCCGGTGTCGACCATAGTTTTGAAGTCGTCGTCGCTCAAAGAGAATATGCTCTTGATGAGTTTGTAAAGACCTTCTTTGGGGGCTTTGTACTTGTTGGGATCGCCCCATTTCATGATGGAACGGAAGGATCTGGGATTCGGTGCTTCGGTGATCCATTTGGGTTCATAGTCTTTGTAGGGTTTTGACATAGTTTTCCTCCAAACTGCGATTTTATCATACATTTTTCGACAGATAAAACCGCGATTTATTCATTTTTTTATTTTTATTTTTTGGCGCCGTCCGCTTTGGCTTCACGGAGAATATGTTTCAAATCGTCATAAAGGCGTTTGTTGTTGGGATAGATTTTGCGGTATATTCTTCTATACAGTTTTTCATAGAGTTCATGCTCTTTCATATCGGGTTTGAACTCTGCCGAAATATGAACCATATTATTTGCGGCGTCTTCAAACGACTTGTAAACACCAAGCCCCGTAAAAGCGGTGATTGCCGCGCCGAGCGAGGACGTTTCATACGTTTGCGCGCGTCTGACGGGGATTCCCATAATGTTTGCGGTGATTTGACATATCTCGTCGCTCTCGCTTCCGCCACCTGAAACGGCAATAAACTTAACGTCTATTTTGGTCTTGCGTTGTATGGACAGGAGCCCGTCGTAAAGGCCGTACGCAATGCCTTCGATGATTGCTCTGTAAATGTGGATTCTCGTATGGCAATCCGCAAACCCGAGGATTGCGCCTCTTGCCGTCGGGTGTTTGATACCCGGAGTCCAGTACGGTTGCAAAATGAGTCCTTCGCAGCCTGCCGGGACGTCTTTGAGGTGTCTGTTCAAGAGTTCCTCCGCAGAAATGCCGATTTCTTGCGCCTCTTTGACTTCTTTGTGTGCGAACTCGTTTTTGAACCAGGATATCATCCAGTATCCGCGGTAAATCTCTATTTCGGGGTTATACTTGCCTGGCAGCACCGCGGGATATGTAGGTACAAACGGCTCGGTTTCGATATACTTGTCGGTGGTCATTTGCACGGTTGCCGTCGTGCCGAGAGAGAGCGACGCTCCCGTTGAATCGACGCAACCCGATCCGAGCGTTTCGCACCCTTTGTCCGAGCCGGACGCTATAACGGGCGTTCCTTCCTTGATGCCGAGGTCGAGGCTTGCCTCTTTTGTTATGTAGCCGACAATCTCGCCCGGTTCGATGAGATCGCACATGTTCTCCGCTTTGAGATCGAATATCGGTGCGGTGATTGCCTTTGGCGATTGCCATGTTTTGTTTTTGTAGTCGAACGGAATATGCCCGATTTGATTTGCGACGGAATCTTTCATAACACCCGTAAGACGATATGTAATCCAGCCCGAAAACATCAAAAACTTGTGCATTTTTGCCCAAACTTCCGGTTCGTACTCATGCACCCAGTTGCATGCCGACGCCTTGCATTGCGCTGCGGCAAGGTCATATAGATTGAGCATGCGCAAAAGAGATTTGAAGCCTTTGCCGAATCTTGTCTTGTCGGCGTCTTTGACCTCTCTTTGGTCGAGCCAGAGAATGATATCGCGCAGCGGTTTTCCGTCCTTGTCGACGATGACTGCCGTATCTCGTATGGTAGTTACGGCAACGCCTTGTATGTCGTCCCATAGGTCGGGACATTTTTCTTTAAGTCCGTTTGTGGCTTCTTTGAGCCTGTCCCAATAGAACTCCGGAGTTTGCTCCGCCCAACCTATGTCCTTTGAAAAATAAGGCTGTTTGAAGTGAACTTTCATTTTTCCGTAGTCCTTGCCGTGCTTGTCGAAAAGCATTGCTCGCACGCTCTGCGTGCCGAAATCGATTGTTAGTACAAGTGGTTCTCTCATAATTTTCCTTTATGGTTGCGCAAAACGGTTTCCCGTCCGCTTTGCGACAAAATTCAATAAATGCTTGCGGTTGCGATAAGATTGACGTCTGTGCCGCAAATTCCTTTCAGCACGACATCGCCCCTATGCAGTTTTTTGTTGACGACAACCGCATTGATTTGTTTCATAAGTTCGTCGATTTTATCTTTGGGGATTTCTCCGTCCGTTCTCACGGGAAGCACCGGAAAATCCGCAAAAGTCGTTGCGACGGTGGAGCAGACCGAACGCATAGGGCAAGTCGTTTCGCTCACCGCAAACGCTTCTCCCCTTTTGCAGCCGTTGCCGCTGACAACGCCGTTTTCTATATTGATTCTACACCCGCGCGGGCATACGATACATACGAGTTCCATTATCTTTCCTCCACTCTGACTTCCACTTTGCTTCCCTCTTTTATGCCGAAAGAGGCAAAGTCAAGTTCGATGCGTTGCATTTCGGGCGGGCGTAAGAAAGCAAAATTCTTTTTGAACGCCTCGTTGCCGTCCACGCTTACGTACAGCGTTGCTTTGTCCATATCCTTTGCGGCGCGGAAGAAGAACACAACCTTGTCGCAAGGTTTGCCAAGGTCGATTCTGTGCGGCACAAAACTCAAAAGTCCCTTGCCTTTTTCTATACGAACGCACTTGCCCGACGGTTTGAATCCCACTGCGTTTGCGCCCGCGTCTTTTGCACATTCTGACACATAATCTACCAAATCGAACACATTAAGTGCGTTTCCTGCCGAAAACACGCCGTCTATGGACGACATATAGGTCTGGTCGCAATCCGCTCCCTTTGTGAGAGGATTTATCTTGACTCCGATGGATTCGGCAAGTTCGTTTTCGGGGATAAGTCCGACAGAAAGAATGAGTGCGTCGCAATCGATACGTCTTTGAGTGCCGTCGATAGGTTGCATTTTGTCGTCTACCTTTGCAACCTCAACCGCTTCGAGCCTGTCCTGACCGAACACTCTCGTCACCGTGTGCGAAAGATAAAGCGGTATGTTGAAATCATGCAGACATTGGTGAATGTTTCTCGTAAGTCCGCTGGGGGTGGGCTTGACTTCGTACACGCCCTCGACCTGCGCTCCTTCGAGAGTAAGACGTCTTGCCATGATGAGTCCGATGTCGCCGCTTCCCAAAATCACGCATTTTTTTGTGGGAAGTTTTCCTTGCAGGTTGACAAAGTTTTGCGCCGTACCCGCTGTGAATACGCCTGCGGGGCGAGTGCCTTGGATAAGGACTTGCTTTGCGGTGCGCTCTCTGCAACCGGTGGCAAGCACGAGTGCTTTGGCAAAGAATTTTTCAATGCCGTCCTTGGACACTGCGGTGATTTCAAAACCGCCGTCCTTCTTTTCTATTCTCGTCACGAAAGTAAACGTAAAAGTGTCTATGTCGAGTTCTCTGACAAAATCTATATATCTCTCGCTGTATTCGGGGCCTGCGAGTTTTTCTCCGAAACGAATAAGACCGAACCCGTCATGCACGCATTGTTTCAAGATTCCGCCGAGGCGAGCCTCTCTTTCTATAATTGCGACTTTGCCGCCTTTGAGGCATGCGCTTTGCGCCGCCGAAAGACCTGCGGGGCCGCCGCCGATAACCACTACGTCATAATTGCGCATATCAGTTTTCCTCCTTGGCATTGCCCTTGGTGTTTCCGTAAACGATGACGCTGCCCTCGTCGCCTTTGAGAACGTCCTCGATTGCTATCCCCTCATGCTCGGCAATTATTTTTGCAACGAGCGGAGAACAGAAACCGCCCTGACATCTTCCCATGCCGGGACGCACTCTGCGCTTGATGCCGTCGATTGTGGCAACTTTGAGCGGACTTTCGAGCGCGTCGATAATTTCGCCCTTGCTCACTTCCTCACAGCGACAGATAATCTCGCCGTATTCGGGATTTTGGGCGATATACTTCGCTCTTTCCACGTCTTTGAGGTCTGCAAGCCTCGGTGTATGCTTATAAACAGGATTGAAATCCGATTTTTCTTCGGCTTTCAAATCCTCTTTTATCCAGTTTCTGATGTCGACCGCAATGGCGGGAGCGGCGGTGATGCCCGGCGATTGAATGCCTGCCGCCTCATAAATGTTTTTGGTGAAAATGCCGCGTCTGACCACGAAATCTTCTTCATAGGTTGCCGCGCGCGTACCCGAAAAATAGGTTATGATATCGCCCTTGTTGAGCATAGGTTGGGCGAGTTTTTGCTTTTTGATGATATTGTCGATGTCTTTTATGCTTGTGGAATAGTCTTCTCTCGACGGCACTTCGTGTGCGTCGGGTCCGACCAAAATATTGCCGTCGATTGTACGCATGACGCCGCCGCCCTTGGTGTGACCGACTTCCTCTTGCTTGTCGGGTTGAGCCTCTTTGGGCAGAGGTGCGAAATAACTTCTTGCATAGGACGAGAGCGCATACCCGACTTTCTTTTTGTCCAGAATGATGTCCGTGCCTTTTCTCGGGTGAATGGTAAACGTTCTGTCCCCTGCCATATCGGCGATGACGTCGCTGTACACGCCGGCGCAGTTGACAACCGCACGAGGATATATATCGCCGCGATTTGTATGCACGCAAACCACTTTGTCGCCCTTGACGTCCATACCCTCAACATAGGTATTGAGCGACACTCTTGCTCCGTTTTGAATTGCATTGTCGCAAAGCGCGATAGTCGTCTTGTACGGCGAAACCATGCCTGCGCTTGCCATATACATACCGCCCTTTGCCCACGCCGGAGGATTGGGTTCGATTCTTTTGATTTCCTCTTTGCCGACGTACCTTACTCCTTCGACGCCGAGGATTTTTGCTTTCAAAAGGAAAAGAGGCGGAATAATCGTATTTTCCCAACCGGTTGAGAAAATGAACATCTGCGCCCAACGCTTGAAAGACAAACCGAGGTCTTTTGCAAGCTGAGTGTACATTCTGTTGCCTTCAAGGACATATTTGAGCTTTTGCTGACCTTTGTGCAAATCAATACCGGGGTGGATACAACCGTCATTGCGTGAGGACGCTCCGCAAGCCACGTCGTTTGACTTTTCAACGAGAAGAACGTCGAGTTTCAAACGAGAAAGCTCTCTTGCCACGGCGCAACCGACAATACCGCCGCCGACGATAAGCACATCGGGTTTTTGTCCCGAAAGCGCATCGTCTTTGAGCGTGGGCTTTTTAGGCTCTTCGTGAAAGCCTTTGAGCCTTATGTCGTTGACAACGCCCAGCGAGTCTTTGCATACCGCCGCTTTGCCGCACTTGTAAATATCCGTCCAATTGTCAAGTTCTCCCGTGAGCCTTACGCACCCGCGGTAGTTTTCGACTTTGACGGACGGGGCGATTTTATTGACCGCCCTGCGTATCTTTGCCAAATTCATAATTTAATCCCTCTATATTTATTTTACCTATTTTAGTGCGCGGAAATTTGTCCACACATTGCACTTCCCTTGGTTTGTTCCAATGGGACATGCGTTTTGAAATGTGGTTTATCACCGCTTGTTTTTGAGCGTCGGTAAGCTGACCTTCAACCAACAGTTTGATGTACGGCTTGCCGCCTACTCTATACTCGATGCAAGCGCAATCGCCCACAAACGGCAACTCGCCCGCGATCCTTTCTATCTCGCTCGGAAACACGTTGATGCCCGAGATTTTTATGAGCCTCTTTTTTCTGCCCATAAAGAACAGTCTTCCCGTTTCGTCGATTCTGAAATAGTCGCCCGTGCGCACCCATGTTTTACCGTCAAGGTTTACAAGAGCTGTTTTTGTCGCTTCTTCGTCGCCGACATATCCGCTCATAATCTGGTCTGCGGCAACGAGAAGTTCTCCGACTTTTCCGCAAGCGACTTCTTTGAGATTTTCGTCCACGACACGAACATCGACCTCGTTTATGGGTTTGCCTACCGAACCCGACACGAAATCGCGTTTGGACACCGCGCAAACGCTGGCTGTTTCCGTAAGTCCGTACCCCGGCGACAGAACGCCTTTGCCGCCGCACTCTTTCATTCTGGCGTCGAATTTATGCACCAGTTCCTCGCTTACGAGGTCGCCGCCGACATAAATATCCTCGATGCACGAGATGTTGTCGCCCGAAAACTCGTCCTCTGCCAACAGCTTCTGCATCATGCGCGGCACTGCAATCATTGTGGTTATGCGGTTTTTTGCAATGACTTTAATCGTGTTTTTCGCTCTGAAAATCGGCAACAATACCGACCGCATGTTTGTGGATATAGACGCATGCACGCCCACGCAAAGCCCGAAGCCGTGAAACATCGGAAGTGCGGCAAGCATTGCGTTTTTTTCCGAAAACTTATCGCCCAGATATTGCAAAAGATTGCCTGCCATTGCGTTTGCGGCGCGAGAGGATATCGCAACCGTTTTAGGCTCGCCCGTCGTCCCGCCCGACTGCATATAAAAAACAATCTCTTCGCCGTCGCCGTGAAACGGTTTGAAATCTCCTTTGCAAGGAAGCCCCAAAAAATCATAAATTCCAAAATGACAAATAATGCGTCTTGCCCCTTTTGACTTTGGAAAATACGCACATTGATTGATGTCGCTCAAAAAAACCGCTTTGGGTTTTAGTTTGTCAAACGCCGCTCCGAATTCGTCGGCGGACAGTTTCGGATGAATCATAGACGCAATCGCGCCTATCCTGGAACACGCATAAACCGCAATCACCGCTTGTCTGATGTTGGGAAGAGCAATCATAACGACGTCGCCTTTGCCTACTCTAAGACGAGCAAGCCCGCCGGCAACTCTGTCTATCTGCTTAAAAAAGGTTGCAAAGCTCATTTTGTGCGCACCGTGAACAACGGCAATGTCTTCGTCGTGTTTTTTGCGGTAATCGCGCATGAAGTCATATAAGCTTTTGTGAACGTCAACCATATTGGAAATTATACATTATCATACACTTGTCGTCAATATTGATTTTCGCAAAAAAGGCTCTTTTGACACGTTTTATCCAAAAAGTTTTATCACATCGAAAAAAGTTTATCGATTTGGGTATAAACATTATCGATTACGGGCATAATCGAGACAACTTGGAGGTAATACAATGAGCAAATTCACAGTTGCAATGAAGCGTTTCGGCGGTTTTTGTAAGCGCAACGCAGTCTATTTTCTTATCATTTTGTGCATAGCCTCGGTTGCCACGGTCATCGCCTTGGCGGTCACTCGCAACTCGGCTCTTCAAAATCCCGATACATCAATCGGAAACACCACGCAGGACGAACCCGTTGTCAAACCCGACGATCCAGTTGTCAAACCCGATGACGACAACCCTACGCCCGTCATAGAGAAACAAAAGTTCTATGCGCCGTGCAACAACGGCACGGTGAGCAAAAACTTTTCCGACACCACTCTTGTTTGGAGTCCCACTCTGAAACAATACTCGACGCATCTTGCGCTTGACTTTACATCGGAGGACAAAAACGTATATGCGTCTTGCGACGGTACTGTCAAAGAAGTCGGTTACAACTCTCTTGACGGCTACTACGTCATCCTCGCTCACAAGGACGGATACGTAACGAAATATCTTTCCTTGGACGCCGCAAGCACTTTGAAACAAGGTGCGACGGTAAAACACGGGCAACTCCTCGGCAAAATGTCGACTTCGCAAGGCAGCGAAAGTCTTGACGGCGAACATGTGCATTTTGAAGTCCTCAAAGACAATGTCCCTGTCAATCCGCTCGAAATTATGGTATCGAGCGAAAAATAAGCAAATACTATAAAAAACAACGGCAACGCGCAAACTCTGCGCGTTGCCGTTTTCTTCGGGTGTTTCTTTGCCTATGGCGAAAGCGGAACGGTTGTATATTCCTCATGTGCATGTACGCATGCAAGCTCGACTTAGCGCGGCACAATTCTCTCTCGGAATCGCCGCCATATCGCTTGGCAAAGCGAAATCATCGCACAAGCGGTATAATGTCTTTGACTTTGTCAAGCACATAGTCGGGTTTGATTTTGGACGCGGGAAGCATGTCCGCCGTCGTTTCGCCCGAAAGCACCAATATCGATACAAAACCGCAATTTTTGCCGAACGCAACATCCGTATACAGCCTGTCGCCGACCATTGCGATTCGCTTTGCGGGAAGATTGTACTTCATCGCAAGACGCTCGCCGGCGGTTTTGTGCGGCTTGCCCATTATGATGTCGGGGGTGCGCCCCACCGTCAAGCGTATCGCCTCGATAAGTGCGCCGACGTCGGGCATCGGACATTCCGGAGCGGGACAGAAAAAGTCGGGGTGCGTTGAGATATACGGAAGTCCCTTGTTGACAAACTTGCAGAATCTGTACAGTTTGTCGTATGTCAGCGACGTGTCGAAACCGATTACGCAAAGGTCGGGATTTTCTTCGTCAAGCTCTATCCCATAGAGCGCGAATTCACTTTTGAGCCTGTCGTTTCCGAGCAAAAATACTTTTTTCCCGCGATAGTTGTCCAAAAGATATTCGCAGGTAACTTGTCCGCTCGTATAAATTTCGTCGGCATAGGTGCGAAGCCCCAGATTGTTGAGCCTTGCAATATAATCGGTGTGCATTCTCGACGAATTGTTTGTAAAAAAGCAAATGCGCTTGCCCATTGCTCTCAATTCGTTTATGGCGGCAAAAGAGCCTTCTATTTCGTCGTCGCCGATGTACACCGTGCCGTCCAGGTCGAACACGAACAATTCCACGTCTTTGATATTTTTCATTTTGTCCTCTGTATGATTTTAGTTTCCGATTGAAATCTCTTTGCGCACGATTGCAATATGTACGGGCGCAAACAAATACGCACGTATTGAAGCGGCATATTCTCTTATGCGGCAATCTTTTCGAGTATACCGCTCGCAAAAGCATATCCTGCAAGCGATTGACTTTTTACGCTTGCAAGCAGCATGCAATCAAGCACCTCTTTTGCCGTGATTTCGCTTTTGAGCCAATAGCCTGCGTCAAGATATAAGCGTCGCCAGAAACGCTGCATACCGTGAAGGTCTATTCCCGCAAGTTTTTCAAGCAAATCCAAGCGGTATTCGCCGAGAATATAACCAATTCTAAAATAACCGTTTATATCGAAAAAGTCAACAACTTCGCCCTTATCGGAAGCGATGCCGAGCGATTGAAGTTTGTCAAGCGCATCGGACGCGCAACAAGGCGGCGCGCAATCTATGGACGGCGATGACAAAAACACAGAATAAAACGATGTCAAAACACTGCTTGCCAAAAAACGATATTCCCCGACAAGTCGCGGCTTTTTACCCTTGGACAAAGCAAGCGCGCTCATAACTTCCGCCATACGCTCGGCAGTATCTTTGCCCTGTTTCTGGAAGGATATTTCGAGCAACCTGCAAGCAAGTTCTGCCGATGAACAAGCAGACGTTTCCACGGTATATTGTTTTGTCGGCTTTCCCAAAACAGTCTTTTGAAAAACTCTTTCAAACTCCCCCAATTTTTGCGACAGCAAGATTCCGTATCCTGCGGCAATTTGCTCGTTTTTACACTTTATCATTACATTTTCGTCAATAAACACCTGATTCGGACATTTTTCACTCATAATGTCATCACTGTCGGGCGAACAAAAAAGTATAGACCATCCCGTGTCTATACTTTTGCAAATTCTCTTTGCGCTCGTTGCCGCCGATTCGGAACCCACCGCAAAAACGTAACGCACATAATCCGGCACACTGCAATCGTCATATGGACAACATACCGCAAATACGCGGTAGCCGCCACGCTTCAATTCTTGCATAAGGAGCGTGGCGACGCCCTCGTTTTCCTTTTCGTACACAACGCATATCGCGCCTTCTTCAAACACGCTTCTCAATCTCGGCAAAACCTGAGCGATTATATCGTTGCCAATAAATACGGCCGTGTTGCCTATGACGCGTTTTTCGATAATCGAATTTTCCATACTCGCCTCCACGCACACTTTAACATTTCGGGCGAGGTAATATTGCGGCTAACTTTGTCTTATTTTGTCCCGTATTGCCGAATTATTTTTTAAGATAGGTCTTGCACTTTGTCGAAAATGCGGTATCTTTGACGTTTATCTGTGCGTTTGCACAAAGACCGTTGTTGTTGAACGCGCACTCTGCCGCCGCACATTGCACAAGGCTTTCGAGGTCTTTGTCAAACACGTCGTCGCCCGCTTCCACATCCGCAAAGTTTTGAGCAAGCGGACCTCCGTCGCGTTTGATTCGGCTCAGGCACTTTGCGTTGTCGCCGATAGAGATGACGCCCGCAAGACATACGCCTTTGATGTTATGTTCGCAGTTTGAAGTTGCGCAATTGATTTTTTCCATAATAACCTCCTGGTTTTTCTCGCCTTTAGTATGTCCTTCTTTTTTGTTTTTACACAAAAAAACGTACATCTCGTCCATTCTTTTCGTTTTTATTGAAAAATCCGCAATGTTGTGCTAATATATTGTCAACAAAAGTTTATAAGGAGTCGAATATGAAAGTCATTCTTCTCAAAGACGTAAAAGGCACGGGCAAAAAAGGACAAATCGTTGAAGTAAACGACGGTTACGCCCGCAATTTCCTTATCAAAAAAGGGCTTGCGCAAGAAGGCACGCAACAAAATATCTATGTTGCCGAACAACGTAAAAAAGCATATGAAGCAAAGATAGCCGCCGAGCGTGCAGAGGCAAAAGAACTTGCAAACAAACTTAAAGACATAACCGTCAAAGTCAGCGCGAAAGGCGGCGAAAACAACGGCAAAATGTTCGGTTCGGTCACAAGCGAAATGATAAGCAACGCACTGAAAGATCTCGGCTTCGACATCGACAAAAAGAAAATAGAAATCAAGGACAGCATCCGTGACTTCGGCAATTTCGACGTGACGCTCAGACTTTATTCGGAAGTCACTCAAACGCTCAAAATCGAAGTCGTAAGAGCATAATAACATGTCGATATATTCCACTTCCCTCGACATTGACGAGTACATGATTTTGCAAGACACCGATGACTATGCGTTTTCGCAAGACTCGGTGTTTTTGGCAAATTCGGCAAAAATCGGACGTGGTGACAAAGTGCTGGATTTGGGATGCGGCACCGGTATTTTGGCAACGCTCGCGCTTGTCAAAAAACACGCCGCCTCGGCTGTCGGCATAGAACTTCAACCCTCGGTTGCCGAATTGGCAAGAGAAAGCGCAAAACTCAATCGACTTGACGACAGACTTCATGTATTGACAGGCGACGTCAAAGATATAAAAACTCTCGTAACAGCGGAAAGTTTCGACATAGTGCTTTGCAACCCGCCCTACTTTGAAGGGAATCAGGTCACCAAAAAAAATCTGTCGAGGATTGAAAGCTCGGCATCTCTTTTCGATTTTGCATATGCGGCAAGCTATGCTTTGCGCTTTGGCGGCGATGCGTGGTTTGTGTCGAAAATCGACAGACTGTCGACGCTTATGTGCGCCCTTGTAAAAACAAGGCTGGAACCGAAAGAAATGACCATCGTCTATCCCAAACTCTCAACGGGAGCGGATATCGTGATAATAAAAGCTCGCAAAGGCGGAAAAGTCGGGCTTCAGACGCACACCGTCATCGTCATGGACGAGGACGGCAATTATACCAAAACTTACAAGGATATGTACAAATAATGGCAAAACTTTTTATTGTCGGAACTCCCATCGGCAACATGTCGGACATCACTTTGCGCGCTCTCGAAACTCTGAAAAGCGTTGATGTTATCGCATGCGAAGACACTCGCCATTCACTGCCCCTGCTTGCAAAATACGACATCCGCGCAAAACTTGTGGCATATCACAAATTCAACGAACAAGACTGCTCCGAACGTCTTATCGAGATGATTGAAAACGGTCAGAGCGTTGCTTTAATCACCGACGCGGGTATGCCGTCAATAAGCGATCCCGGCGCAGAAGTCATTGCAAAATGCCACGCACGAGGCGTCGATGTGGAAACCGTCCCCGGCCCTACAGCATTGGCAACAGCAATTGCTTTGAGCGGTATAAAAGCAAGCGGTTTCACGTTTTTAGGGTTTCTTCCCGAAAAAACGTCGGATAAAGTATCGATTCTGTCAAAATGCTCAAATACCGGGCTTCCCGTTGTTTTGTATGTTGCGCCACACGATTTGACAAAAACCGCAAAAACGCTTCTTGACATTCTTGGCGACAGAACCGTGTATGTTGCAAGAGAACTCACCAAAATTCACGAAAGCGTGACGATAACCTCCCTCGCGAATTTCGAATGCGAAGAGCGAGGTGAAATCGTGATGATTGTAGATTCCGTCGCATCCGAAAATCCCCTCAACAATCTCTCCGTTGTCGAGCATCTCAATCATTATCTCGAGTTGGGCATGGACAAAAAAGACGCTGTCAAGCAAGTTGCAAAAGACAGAGGCATTCCCAAAAACGAAGTCTACCAACAAGCATTGCAGATTTAACACAATAAAAAAAACCACATAAAAAAATCGGCGATAGGTGTTCTTCTCGCCGATTTTTCTTTGTAAATTATGTCTTATTCTTGCGTGAACGAGTCTTTGCCAAGTCCGCAAATCGGGCAGGTAAAGTCCTCGGGGACATCTTCCCATTTCGTGCCGGGAGCGATTCCGTTTTCCTCGTCGCCGAGGTCTTCGTCATAAATATAACCGCATACGCAAACGTATTTCATAGTTGTTTCTCCTTGTTGTTTGTCGATTGTTTTTCAATCGTTGCCGTTTCTTATTTGAAATAGCGGTTGAGAAGTCCCTCAAATGCCTTGCCGTGACGAGCCTCGTCGCGAGCCATCTCGTGTACGGTGTCGTGAATTGCGTCGAGTCCTTCTTCTTTTGCGCGTTTTGCAAGCTCGAATTTGCCGCTGGTTGCGCCGTTTTCTGCCTCAACGCGTTTTTGGAGGTTTACTTTTGTGGAGGGGCTGACGAGTTCGCCGAGCATTTCGCAGAATTTTGCAGCATGCTCTGCTTCTTCATAGGCTGCCTTTTCCCAGTAAAGACCGATTTCGGGATATCCCTCACGGTGTGCGGCTCTTGCCATTGCAAGATACATACCGACTTCGGTGCATTCGCCTTCGAAGTTTGCCTTCAATCCGTCGTAGATGTCTTGAGGGACGCCTTGACCGACTCCGATCACATGTTCTGCCGCCCAGACCTTTTCAGATCCGTCGTCTTTGATAAATTTGCTGCCGGGGCAACCGCATTGTGGGCATTTTTCGGGTGCCGAATCGCCCTCGTGAACGTATCCGCATACGGGACATATAAATTTTGCCATAGTTTTTTCTCCTTTAATATCTTCTATTTTTTCCGCCGTGGCGGTTGTTTCAATTTTTTCAAAATCGCTTGCGGGATGCTTGCAAAGCGGACAGATAAAATCGCTCGGAAGCGGACCTTCGTGAACATATCCGCATATTTTGCACACCCATTTTTCCTTTGAGTCGGCACTTGCTTGCGGCTTGGGTTTGACAAACGTCTGATAGTAGTCATATGTCAACGCGTCGCCGTCGTCCGCAAAGTTCTGCGTCTGAACAGGCTCAAGAACAAACATCGTATGCGTACCCATATCTATGCTTTTTTGCACTTTGAGTGCGAAATATCCGAGTACGCCCTTGCATTTGGGAACTCTTACGCCGTTTTTTGCAACGACGCTCTCGATGCCCTCGAACTTGTCCGTGTCGCGTCCCGATTGCATTCCGAATCTCTTGATAAAATCAAAGTCCGTCTTTTGCGACAGCACTGCAACGGCACATTCACCACTCCTGACAATAAGCTCATGCGTAAAGTTCTGTTTGTTGAGCGTCACGCTGAACGTTTCGGGAGTTGCGGTCTGCTGTGCAAACGTGTTGATAATGCAACCGCTTTCCTTGCCGCCGTCCCCGGCACATAGAGTGTACAAGCCGTAGCTTATCTTAAACAGTAAATTCATTTTTCTTCTCCCTGCAATCTTTGCATATGCCTCTGAAATACAGTTGACTTTCAAGCACAAGGTCGTCGCCGAAATCAACGATACTCTTGTCGATTCGCTCGAAATTGAAGAATACGTCCTCGAGCTTTCCGCACTCGATGCATTGAAAGTGTCCGTGATTCATCGTGGTTTTATCAAACCTCGACGGCGCGTCCTTGCACGCCACCTCTCTTATCTCGCCTTCGCTCGCCATGTCCTTGAGTATACGATACACCGTGCCCAAACTGAGGTTTGGCACCTCCTTTTTTGCCTCGGCGAGAATCATGTCCGCCGTCGGGTGATTGCACGCCTCTTTTACGATTTTGGCAACCACTTCTTTTTGTATCGTGTTTCTCTTTGTCATGCTATTGTGCGAATCATTTTGCGATTTTTCTTATTGATAATGATTCTTGTTATCTATAATATATAGCATGCAAGAGTTTTTGTCAATAGATTTTTTGAAATTTCTTTTGATTTTTATATTATCCGCATATATTATCGTCGTTGCACGGTTGCCGAGCTGTCAATATATATAGTTATAATACTAATTAAGCAATAAAACATTATTAAAAAATGCGCTCAAAAGCGCATTTTCCAATTCTTATTCCGTCAAATTTTCCTCATCGTGATCGATATGATCTGTTTTTTTGTCCGCTTTGTCGTCATCGTCAAAATCGGAAAACTCGTCAAACGGTGTTGTCCCGTCGGGGCGAGTGTCGTCATCGTCGGAGGTATCGCCCGAGGAATCGTCGTGAGGATGTTTGCGGTGAGAACTTTTGCGCAAGGCTTTGCCAACCAAAATGGCAATACGTTTGTAAATAAACTGCAAAACATAGTCGATTGCAACAAGAATCACCGTGCCGAAAAGCGCAATCATCCAATACTGCACTTTATCCACAATCGACGCGTCGATTACTATGTTGTGGCAAACGAAATACAGAAGCGCAAGTGCGCCGTTGATGTAGACAATTTTGATAATAAGCTGCGCCCACCACTTGATTTTGTCTTTGTGGTTGAGCATTATTCCCGACAAAATCGCCATAGGCCCGAAATAAACGACGTAGCCCATCACCGAAAAAACGTCGCCTGCAACCAAAAATGACAGCCCTGCCGACACAACATACGCCAAAACGGAAGATACATAGTATTTTTGCGATAGAGGAACCATAAGCGCAATACCTGCGGCAATAAAAAACGCAATCGTGCTGAATTTGACAACAACACCGAGCCAAACCATAAGCAAAGCCACCGCTGCGCTTATGCCTGCAAGTGCAACTCTGTACACTGCCTCTTGTCGTGAAATTTTCTTACGATTACGTTTCATGAATTGTGTTTATACGGAAGAATGATATCACTAATGCTATGCCCCCTTTCTCACGTGTTTTTTTCTTCCTCTACAAAGGCTTTTCGCCGTGTACTCTAAATTAGATGTGCCCCCTCTTTCCCTTTCGGGCTTTTCTCCCACCACTCAGTTAGGGACAATTCTCTACAAGATTATCCGTCGTTCGCGGGGGAGACAATCGACACTCGCATAAATAGGGACATTTCACTCATTATGCCACCGTCCTTTGTGCGCCGGCTACGCAACAACACGGCGCAGTCGGATGGTACAACCGTCAAGCTCGGCGCTCATATTCTCGCCGCCTTGCGGCTCGTGTTCCGTCTTTGAAGTTGCACATTCCGTTTATAAGAACGCCCTGAATAAGTGTTCGTTTATCCGCTTGCGCCAAAGGCGCACTTCACCAAGCAGACAATCTTGCGAAACTGTGGCAGGAGTTTTTATCCCTGCTCGAACTGATAGCAAAGATTTTCTGCGCGGTAGTAATTGCGAAAACAGGCGAGGCTCTCGGCAATACGCATAGCTGCGTGTTGCCGTTGCCTAGGCGTAGTTCGAGCAATTGTTATTCGCCAAATAGCGCAAATTAGTTTACTAAAATGCGATATTGAGATGAAGAGCAAGGAAGTGGTGTTTGGGAGGCAACCCTAATGTGCATAGCGCACATGAGTTGACGAACAAATGCCACTGACACCGCTATTCGCTCAATAGCGCATTTTAGCAGCAACGGATGAGGTCGCCCCCCATACACTCGCAACAACAATCCGCACACCAAAGTGCTTGACATGCCGCGCAAAGCCCGTCGGCAACGTCGCCGTCCCGTTGGGTATATGTGCGGTTTGACGCTTGGTCGGCTTTGCCGTAAACGCCTTTTGCGCCTTCTTTGTCATATGGACGAGAGCCGTCGATTTTCTTTTTCAAATTGTCGAGAGCGCGGTTATATTTGTCGTTTGACGGATCCATCTGGATTGCCATTTCAAGTTGTTTCTTGCTGTCGTTGAGCCAATTCTTCTCATAGAAAACGATGGATTGATAATAGTGCCACTCCGCTCCTCGATAGGAAATTTCGTCAAGTGCGCGCTGTGCGCCTTCGACGTCTTTGTTTCGTATTGCATTGCGCACTGTCTCGAACATCGATTCTCCCTCGCCCGAAACCGTTGAGGATTCGTGAGAGAGTTCCATTGCTTGTTGGTAAGCGTCGTCGAGTTGCTGAAGCATGCGCGCTGCTTGCGCGCCGCCCTCGCCCTCGTCAAAAACATGCTGCTGATAATAAGCACGCTTTTGCTTGTATGCTTCGAGAATTTCGCTTTGAGACGAGTCCTTGCTTATGCCAAGAATCACAAACGGGTCAGTCGGCATTTTTCTTCTCCTTTGAGCAGTCGCTCCACTTGCATTTTTATGCCAAGGTAAATGGTGTTGCTCAAAACGCCCTCGTACATTTCGATGTTCATTGCGTTGTATGAGCCAACCATTTTATTGTAGGTTGAATTGAGCAAAAACGAGAGTTCATCTGCGTTTTTTGCAAGATAATCCTTCTTTTCGGCACATTTGCCGTAATTCAGCACGAGCGGATTATACTCGCCTGACTTGCTGTCTTTTTCAACGTCGTCAACGGCGTCGAGCAAATATATGAGGCGGCCGAGGTTGTAGCAAAACGTGTCAACGTTGTCGTCGGTTTTTATAAGTTGCCTCGTCATATCGCGCATTAGCGTTGCAAAAGTGTCGGCAACTCTGTCTATGCTGTCGCACTTTTCTTTTTCGAGCTTGCGCAAATCCGCAAAACTTTTTTGCATTATTTTGTCGATTTTGCAAAGCCTTTTCGCCGCCTTTTTCTTGCGCGGAGCAAGCATACATTTGACTATCGCTCGTGATTTTTTGCCGTCGTACACGTCGTCCTCAACGTTGTAGTAGACAAGCATAACGGCAATATCGGCAATCTTTTTTGACAGCTCGTCGGTTTTTACAACCACTTTTTTCTTGCCGTTGTAGGCGCAAAGTTTGCGTTCGAACCGCACGGGAGTCGAGGTGAGCGAATGCAAAAGCACGTTGTAAAATGTCACGTCGTAGTTGGTGCAAAGCCTTGTAAACTCTGCCCCGGTTTCGCCCAGCGTTTTGCAAAGTCCGCAATAAAAGGATTGAAATACGTTGAAATCCTTGATATACATATTAAGTTTATCGGGTATCACGTATCCGAACATTTTGTTGCCTCTTTGTTTAATAATATACGCTTTGTCTTAAACTATCCTTAAAACGCAACGCCTTTTCTTCTCGATACGAACAAAACGGATATTGCGTTTCGATTTTCATTTTGTCATTTGTTTCGCAACGTCCAAAACCACGTTTTTGACGTCCTTTCTATCAACGACGTCGGTGTGAATCTCTTTTGCCTCTTCCAGCTCCAAAATGCAATCCGGACATTCGAGCGCAGTGAGATTGTATAGTTTTATTATCGCCTTATACGGATTTTTTTCTTTTGAACCGAGCGCACCGAGTACGTCAATCGGGAATTTGTACGGATTTGCCGTCGACACTATCACGGTCGGCGTTTCGTCATCCGTTTCGCAAGAATAGTCGTTGTAGACGCTTGCTGCAACAGCCGTGTGGGTGTCCATAATATAGTCGTCGAGGTCAAAAAACGTTGCGATTGCGTTTTTTGTATCCTCTTCGTCCGCCCAACCGGCAACGAATTTGCTAAAATCGAACTCGTTGAAATCAATCTCGAATCTGCCAGTTTTTTTGAGATTCCGATATAATTCCCTCACTTTTTCGTCGTCGCGTCCGCATGCCTCGAAAATAAGTCTTTCGAGATTGCTCGACACCAAAATATCCATTGACGGGGACATGGTTTTGTAAAAATCGCGGTTGACGTCGTACTCGCCGTCATTGAAAAAGTCGGTAAGCACGTTGTTTGCGTTTGACGCAACGATAAACTTTTCAACGGGCAAGCCCATGCGGTAAGCGTAATAGCCTGCAAGAACGTTGCCGAAATTGCCTGTCGGAACGGCAAAATTTATCTTGTCGCCGAGCGCAATCTCTCCGCTGTCCGCAAGGTCGCAGTAGGCAGATATATAATAGGCGATTTGCGGCGCGAGCCTACCCCAGTTTATAGAGTTTGCAGAAGACATCGCAATCCCCTTCTCTTTGAGAATTTTGACGACTTCTTCATCGTTGAAAATGCGTTTTACCGCCGTTTGAGCGTCGTCGAAATTGCCTTTTATTCCGCATACGTGAACGTTTTTGCCCTCTTGCGTGACCATTTGCATGCGTTGCATCTCGCTCACGCCGTTTGCGGGATAAAACACAAGAACGTGTGTTCCCTCAACGTCTTTGAAGCCTTCAAGAGCCGCCTTGCCCGTGTCGCCGCTTGTTGCGGTCAAAATCAAAGTTTGCTCGTCTATGCCGAGCTTTTTCTTGCTTGCGGTGAGCAGATACGGCAAAATAGTGAGTGCCATGTCTTTGAAAGCGCAAGTGGGACCGTGCCAAAGTTCGAGCATATAGAGTCCGTCCTCGACTTTTACCAAGGGACAAACGGCATCGTCGTCAAATCGATTGTACGCTCTTTTTGCATAACCCAAAAGCTCCTCGAAAGAAAACTCGTCCATATACATAGACAAAATTTTTGCCGCGCGTTCGGGATAATCGAGGGGAATGAGATTCTCTATGTCCGCAAGACTTAATATCGGGAATGACGACGGAACGAAAAGTCCGCCGTCATCCGATATACCTTTTACGATTGCTTCGCTTGCAGAAATCTCTGTTTCGGAATTTCTGGTACAAGTGTATTTCATATTTTATTTTTCGCGAATGAATTCAGGGAAATTTTCCTCGTTTTCACTCACGGTAATCACAAATTTGGTGTCCGTATTCTTTGCGATTTCTCTGATGTCGTCAAAGAAGTCTTTCATCTCGAACACGGTTTTTCCGAGCATTCTGTGTGCGCCGTCGATGTAAAGCGTTTCGATATCGTGGTTGCCCGCAAGCAATCCTTTGATAAAACCGATGAGAGCTTCTTCGCTGACCGGCGAATCTCCTCTTTTGAGTTGCTTTGCGTTGACCATACGGACTCTGTAGTTGAGCGAATACATATATCTGTCCGTATCCGTCACAAAAACGATGTCGCCTTTTGCGGTTGCGACGTTGTCGTTTGCCATATCGATGATGATTTTGGTTTTGCCGGTGCCCTTGGCACCTGTAATAAATTTGATCATAAGCACCTCCGCTTATATTATATTCAATTACATTATATATAAAATATTATCCGATTTCAACCCGCAATTTTCAAATAGTCGCACTTTTTTCATTATGCCGAGCGCAATCGGATTCGAACACTCAATTTTTACATCCGTCTTTGAAATACAAATGCCTTTGCGGGTCTAAAATTTCAGCCATGGCATCCAGTTCTTTATCGCTTATAGAGGTGGTGCGTCCCGTCGCATATTCCTTGTCCACAAGCTCTTTGATTTTTGCCACCAGCGCATCGCTCTTTTGCACCTTATTCTCCGCACTTAATTCATAATACGAATTGATCCAATAAGCGATTCCCGCAAGTCCGCTGAACGAATCCACGACGACTCTCGGCGCACGTCCGAGTATTTTTTGCGTATCGAAAATGTTGTAGATTTCCTGATCTTTGAGCATGCCGTCGGCGTGAATACCTGCTTTTGTGACATTGAAGTTTTTTCCTACAAACGGCGTTTGAGGGGGAATGCGATAACCCATTACGTCCTCAAAATAATCCGCAATTTCGCTGATTACTTCGAGATTCATTCCGTTTGTAGTACCTCGCAAAGACGCATATTCGATCGCCATTGCTTCAAGCGGCGTATTGCCCGTGCGCTCACCGATTCCCAGCAACGTGGTATTGACTGTCGAGCAGCCGTAAAGCCACGCCGTTGCGCTGTTTGTGACCGCCTTGTAAAAATCGTTGTGTCCGTGCCATTCGAGTTGTTCGCTTGGCACTTGCGCATAATATCTGAAACCGTATATCACGCCCTGTACGCTTCTGGGCATTGCCGTACCGGGATAAGTCACGCCGTAGCCCATTGTGTCGCAAGCACGGATTTTGATGGGAATGCCGCTTTCTTTCGACAGTCTCATCAACTCGATTGCAAAAGGAACTACAAATCCGAAATAATCCGCTCTCGTAATATCTTCGAAATGGCAACGAGGCACTATTCCTCTGTCGAGAGCCATTTTGACAACGGACAAATACTTGTCCATGGCTTGACGCCTCGTCATGTTCATTTTTTTGAAAATATGATAGTCCGAACAACTTACAAGAATACCGGTTTCTTTTATCCCGAATTCTTTGACGAGTTCGAAATCCTTTTCGTTTGCCCTTATCCAACTTGTGATTTGCGGAAATTCATATCCGAGGTCAAGACACTTTTTGACTGCCTCTTTATCTTTGTCGCTGTAAAGGAAAAACTCGCTTTGTCTGATAATCCCGTTTGGACCTCCGAGACGATGAAGCATTTTGAAAAGTTCGACGATGTTGTCGACCGAAAACGGCTCCATTGCCTGCTGTCCGTCGCGAAAAGTCGTGTCGGATATATAAATTTCTTTTGGACACTCCATCGGCACGTGCCGCATATTGAATGCTATTTTGGGAATCTTTCCGTACGTAAAAATCTGCCGATGCAAGTTGGGGCGGGATACGTCTTGCAACGAAGGTTTGTAAGTATGTTCTTCAAGAAGATGGTTGCGCTTGTTGTATTCGACTATCATTTTTCCTCCGTCATTCGATGTTTTCGAGCATTTTATTTTGCACTGCGATTTGAAGCGCGGATATCATCTCGTCAAGGTCGCCGAGCATAAACTTGTCGATATTGTACAGCGTCAAGCCTATGCGGTGGTCGGTGACTCTGCCTTGCGGAAAATTGTATGTCCTTATTCTCTCGCTTCTGTCGCCCGTTCCGACTTGTGCGCGGCGGTTTTCGGCGTATTCCTTTTCCGCCTGCGACTGATAAAAATCGTACACTCTCGATTTAAGCACTTTGAGGGCTTTTTCGCGGTTTTTTATTTGACTTCTCTCGTCCTGACACTCGACGACGATACCTGTAGGAATATGCGTCATACGGATTGCCGATTCGGTTTTGTTGACATGCTGTCCGCCTGCCCCGCCCGAACGATAGGTGTCCACTTTTATATCGTTTTCGTTGAGGTTGACTTCCACGTTTTGAGCTTCGGGAAGCACGGCAACGGTAACGGTCGAGGTATGCACTCTGCCCTGCGATTCGGTTTCGGGAACACGCTGTACTCTATGCACTCCGCTTTCAAATTTGAGTTTGCCCCAAACGCCCTTGCCCGTTATCATAAAAACAAGCTCTTTCGCGCCGCCGAGTTCGGTGTAGTTCATATTGACTTCCTCGACTTTCCAGCGGTTGTTTTCGGCGTAGTGGCGATACATTTTCATAAGCTCCGTGCCAAACAGTGCCGCCTCGTCGCCGCCTGCGCCCGCGCGTATCTCCATGATTACGTTGTTATCCTCGTTGGGATCTTTGGGCAGGAGGGCTATTTTGAGGTCGTTGCCGTCCCTATCAAGAGCCTCGCGCAACTCGTCGAGTTCCTGCTTCAAGAGGGCTTTCATATCGACGTCTGTTTCCGCCGCCGCCATACTCTCGCAGTCCTCGAATTCCTTTTTGTGTTTTTTATATGTCGAATATATATCGCAAATAGGCGTCAAATCGGAATGTTCCTTTGAAAGAGCCTTAAACTTTTCTTGGTCGGAGATGTTTTCTGGCAAGGACAAAAGTTTGCCCACCTCGTCGCAGCGCGCCTCGATTTTGTCTAATTTTTGGAGCATTCCGTCGGATATTTTCATTTTTTCACCACTGCGATACGGTCGAGTCCTTCCATATCTTTGAGGATTTCAACGTCGTATTTTTCAAAAATTGCCTTGATATCGTTTGATTGGTTTACGCCGAATTCCACAAGCAAAATGCCGTTCTCTTTGAGGTGTTCGTCAAGTTTGTTTGCGATAATGCGGTAAAATTTCAAGCCGTCGCTGTCGCCGTCAAGCGCGAGTTGCGGCTCGAAATCTTTGACTTTTGCATCGAGTTTTGCAACGTCCGATGTGGGAATATACGGCGGATTTGACACGATAACGTCAAACTTCTTGTTTGCAACCGCACTCCACATATCGCCCTTTGAAAAGTCCACTCTGACTCCCGTATTGAGAGAGTTTGCAAGCGCGACGTCTATTGCGCCCACGCTCACGTCGCACGCGCTGACTTTTGCGTTGGTATTCTTTGCGATTGCCACGGCGATTGCGCCGCTTCCCGTACACAAATCAAGCACGTCGCACTGAGCGTCAACGCTCTTTTCTTTTATGACGTCAATCGCTTTTTTCACAAGTTCCTCGGTTTCGGGACGAGGGATAAGCACGTTTTGATTTACCGCGATCTTTATGCCGTAAAACTCGCAATATCCGAGCGCATACTGAAGAGGTGTGCCGTCGGACATTTTTTTCGCAATCGCCTCGGCATTGTCATATTCGGCTTTCGTAAGCGTTTTGAGGGATTGAAGTTCGCTTCTTTTCTTGCCCGTAACCTCGACAAGCAACCAGTCGATATCCGCATCGTCGGCATCTTTTGCAATGTTTTGAAGTTTGGCTCTCGCCACGCCGTATGGCACTTTTATATCGAATTTTCTCTCTTCGAGATTGGGGTTTTCATCCATGGCAAGCACGGTTTTGAAAGCTGTGATAGACACTTCGAGCATATCGTCCGTCGGCTCTTTGGTGGTGAGTTTTTGAAGTGCCATACCGGGCGCACGCAGAATTCTTACAAACAGGCAATCGCTCTTTGCAAGCAACTTCAGAAGCTCATAGGAAACGCCTGCCACAACCGGCAAAAACAGCAGTTTGAATCCGAGTTTTATGAGCGCGTTCAGCACCTTGTAACCGCCGACCGAGTCGGGCACTGCAAGGCCGCACTTTTCAATCATAAAATTGACAAGCACAAACACCATTATGCTTACCGCAATCACGAAAAACAGGAATGTCGTTCCGCAACGGGAATGTTCTCTGGGCATATGCTTTGCGTTCTCGACCGTAAGATCGAGTCCGCGCTCGTAGCAGGATATGACTTTATGCTCCGCGCCGTGATACATAAACACTCTGCGCACGTCTTTCATCATCGTGACAAGCAAAATGTAACAGATAAAAATCAAAAGCATCAATCCGCCTTCGATAAGGCTATACCAAAGGCTTTTGAGCGACGAGGACGCAATTGCGGCGATATTGTCGCAAATAAGCGATGCCAAAAAATTCGGCAAAAACACAAACAACCCTACCGCAAGCAGCACTCCAAGCACGACGGAAAAGCCCATGAGAATGTTCATCGGATTGATTTTTAGCTTGTCCGCCACCCACTTGTCAAACTTTGAAGGCTCGGCATAATCGCCGTACACTTCCGCAGAGCGCATCATTATGCCCGTGCCTTGAATAAGTTGCGTAAACAGGTTTACAACGCCTCTCACAAACGGCAAACGCAAAAAAACATTGCGCTGTTTTGCGTCCTTTGTGTACTTGCTTTCGACGGTTATGTCACCGTCGGGAGTGCGAACGGCGGTTGCAATCGAGCGCGCGCCCTTCATCATGACTCCTTCAAGCACGGCTTGACCGCCTATGTCCGTTCTGCGCACGACTTTGGTTTTTCTGTCGATAACGTTTTTGGGTTTCGACTCTTTGACTTTTTTCGATTTCTTATCTTCCATAATTTGTCGGGTGAAATAGTAAAATGCAGACACGTCTGACGTGTCTGCATTTTCCTTTTCTTGTTAGTCGAGATTGTATCTCTTCTTGAATTTGTCGACGCGTCCACCGGTGTCAACAAGTTTTTGTTTGCCCGTGAAGTACGGATGGCACTTGGAGCAAATTTCAACACGAAGTTCGTTGACGTTTTTGGTTGTACCCGTCTGGAATGTGTTTCCGCACGCACACACGACTGTTACGTCATGGTAATCGGGATGGATTCCTTCTTTCATTTTGATTCTCCTGATTCGTTTTTCTATACCCACACGCGCCAGTAAGTTACGCGAATATGATATAAAGTTTCTTTATTATATAAACACTTTTTTCAAAAGTCAAGCAAAGATGACAGCCAATTTTTATTAAATGTTTTTTAATGCTTTGCCCTATATGACTATACGATTGTTTTAAGCAACAGATTTCTTGTTTCTTCCAACGTCGTATCGGTAAGCTTTCTCTCGCTCTTTTCGGACGTTATCGTGCCCTTAAAAACAACCTCGACGGGACACTTGTCCAAAACAAAATAATTGTCCGCGCAAAGCAAACACTCGTCGATTGCGTGAGTGACGAAAATCGCCGTTTTTTGCGTCTTTGCCTGCATGGAAACAAACAGTTTTATAAGTCTCGATTTGAGTGCGGTATCGAGGGCTTTGAAAGGCTCGTCAAGCAACAAAACGTCGGATGGGTACAAAAACGCCCTTGCCATACTCGCTCGTTGGGCTTGTCCGCCGCTTATTTCGCCGGGAAGGCTTCTGAGTACGTCGGATATTTCAAGTTCGCAAGCGATTTGTTCTATGGCGGTTTTGCGTTTGTTTTTATCCTTGATTGCGCCTTTAAGCACCAAATCAAGGTTTTTATACACCGAAATTGACGGGATTAACCTGTCTTTTTGAAAAATATAACTTACTCCGCCTTCGCACCCCCCGACGCTTCCTTCATAAGATTTTATGCCTGCCAAAGCGTTGAGCAGAGTGGTTTTTCCAACGCCGCTACCACCAAGCACAACGTTGATTTTGCCCCGCTCGAATGTGATTGCAAAGTCCTCGAATATGGTCTTTTGTTCATATGAGCATGTGAAATTTTTGACCGAAACATCCATTATCTCGTCGCCTCCCACACCTTTTTGAGTATCGCCACAACCCCTTCAAGCACAAAGCCGAATACGATTGCAACGAGCGTCCACGCAAGCAAATATTCAATCTCGAAAGTTGCGTTTGCCGTCTGAATTTTGCCGCCTATACTCTTCGATACACTCGCCAGAATCTCCGCCGCCACAACCACTTTGAGAGTGAGCGAAAGCGTTGATTTGCTCGTGTCGAAAAGACAAGGCGCAATCGAGGGAAGATAAATGCCGAAAGCAACGTTCAAAGGCTTGACTTTGTATACCTTTGCCATCTCCAAAAGGTCTTTGTCCACCCCCACTATCGCCGAATAAAATGCCGAATACATTATGGGAAAAGCAATCAAAAATCCAACCGCAATCGCCATAGCGTTGCTCGACATAAACGCGTATAGAATGAGAATCACCGCAACAGTCGGCGCAGAGCGCAACAGCGACACTATGGGCGAAATCACCCTGTGCAAAGGTGTGAAAAGTCCGCCCAGCACCGCAAACAACATCGCAATGGCAAACGCATTTACAAAGCAAATGAGCGTGCGCAAAAGCGACGCGCCAACGCTCGTCCAAAAGCCTTTTTCGCCGCCGAGGGCAAAAAAGCGCGCAAGCACCGCCGACGGCATGGGCAGCACCAAAGGATTGCCCTTTGCCTTTGCCCAAATCGCCCACACGGCAAGCACCACGCCAAGCGCAATAAGCGGATATACGATGTTTTCGACAATCCGCTTTGCGCTTTTTTTGTCGATTTTGATTTGTTTTTTATCTTTCATACAATCAGAATATCAAAGATTGCGCGCTTTTCCAATCGATATCGTTTCCTTTTGCGTCCTTTGGCATAACTTTTTCAAGAAAAGTGATTACTTGCGCTTTTTGAGTATCGTCAAGTCGAGTTGCGTTGACGGCGCATCGATCGATTGCGATTGCGGGAAAATTTGCGCTTTCATACAAGTTTTGTTTTGCAAAATTCGTCACGTCTGCTTTGTTGTCGCTCACCCACTTTTTGTTTGCGGCAAGAGCCGTGAAAAGTCCGTCCATAAACGACTTGTCTGCGGCAAGTTTTTTGGACACGAACAACCCCGCTTGCGGATAGTTGCTTGCGCCGCTCGCTTTTGCGTATTCCGCTTGCAAATTCATCTCGGCATTGAGCGAAAGTCTATTTGTCTGAGCTGTTGCGGCAGGCTCGCCCACCCCCATAAAAT
>ERZ1026894.373-NODE-373-length-33863-cov-7.557827_pt1 | contig 33863 bp, 41 predicted proteins | sample MGYA00380177_ERZ1026894 | MGnify/ENA primary metagenome ERZ1026894 (study PRJEB33269, sample SAMEA4719813) | human gut metagenome | biome: human-associated habitat; feature: organic feature; material: feces | place: Cameroon | collected 2013-10 ... | reverse complement strand
GACTAGCCAAAGCAGGAGTGAAACATGGGCGTCGTTAAGTTAGCTGATTACAGGCCTCAACTGGAGGTCGTGGAGCATCGCGTGGCAGATACCGAAGATGGTTTCATGCGCGTTGCTAACGAGATTACCGACAGTCTGCTGATGGCTGATTTAACCGTCCGGCAGCTGAAGGTGATGCTCGCTATCATGCGCAAGACATACGGATTCAATAAGCCGATGGATCGACTCACAAACACGCAGATAGCAGCCATGACAGGTATTCATCACACTCATGTTTGCGCTGCCAAGCGCCAGCTTATCGAGCGTAAATTCCTCATTGCTGATGGCGTGAAAATCGGAGTGAACAAGGTGGTTTCGCAGTGGATTAGCCAGGACAGCTTAACATTAGCTAAAACAGCTAATAAAACATTAGCCAAGTCGGCTAATGGGTATAAGCCAAGTCAGCTAAACACAAAAGACAATATACAAAAGACAATAAATACAAATACCCCCTTACCCCCTAGCGGGGGCGGCGATGGGCAGGTTAAACCTGAACGTCGCAAGGCAGAACGAATCGACTACGAATCCTTCCTGAACGCCTACAACACCGAAGTCGGTGACAGACTGCCACACGCTGTTGCGGTCAACGAGAAACGCAAACGCCGCCTGAAGAAAATCATCCCGCAACTGAAAACGCCAAACGTGGACGGTTTCAGAGCGTATGTCAGGGCGTTTGTGCATCAGGCCAAGCCGTTTTACTTCGGAGACAACGACACGGGCTGGACGGCTGATTTTGATTACCTGCTGAGAGAAGACTCGTTAACGGGAGTTCGGGAAGGGAAGTTTGCAGACAGGGGGATTGCATGAGACAGGATATCGAAGCGAGCGTTATCGGTGGCCTGCTGATTGGTGGATTAACACCAACCGCCAGCGACGTTCTGGCAACGCTTGAGCCGGAAGCGTTTTCAATTCCGCTCTACCGGAAAGCCTTTGAGGTTATCCGCAAGCAGGCGCGAAACAGAAACCTAATCGACGCGCTGATGGTTGCCGAGGCGTGCGGAGAGGAGCATTTCACGTCAATCCTGATGACCAGCAAAAACTGCCCGAGTGCCGCAAACCTGAAGGGATATGCAGGAATGGTCGCGGATAACTATCACCGCCGTCTGGTGCTGGAAATCATGGATGAAATGCGTGAACCAATTCAGAGCGGAACCATCGACGCATCGAGTCAGGCGATGGATGAGCTTGTAAAGCGTCTTTCAGCCATCAGAAAGCCCCGTGACGAGGTTAAACCTGTACGGTTAGGGGAAATCATTACTGACTACACTGACACGCTTGACAGGCGTCTGAGGAACGGAGAAGAGTCCGATACCCTGAAGACCGGAATCGAAGAACTTGATGCCATCACCGGAGGGATGAACGCAGAAGACCTGGTGATAATCGCTGCTCGTCCTGGTATGGGGAAAACCGAACTGGCGCTGAAGATTGCCGAAGGCGTTGCAAGCCGCGTTATTCCTGGTTCTGACGTCCGGCGCGGGGTATTGATTTTCTCAATGGAAATGAGCGCATTGCAGATTGCAGAGCGAAGCATTGCCAACGCCGGGAGGATGTCGGTTAGCGTACTGCGAAATCCTGCATCGATGGATGACGAAGGCTGGGCGCGTGTTGCTAACGGCATGAGTCAGCTTGCAGATTTGGATGTATGGGTAGTCGATGCCTCGCGGTTATCGGTTGAAGAAATACGCTCAATCGCAGAACGGCATAAACAGGAAAATCCAAACCTGTCTCTAATCATGGCGGATTATCTTGGCCTGATTGAGAAGCCGAAAGCAGACCGCAACGACCTAGCAATTGCTCACATCTCCGGAAGCCTGAAGGCGATGGCGAAAGACCTGAAAACGCCCGTTATCTCCCTGAGTCAGCTTTCACGCGATGTTGAGAAGCGACCAAACAAACGCCCGACAAACGCAGATTTGCGTGATTCAGGAAGCATTGAACAGGACGCAGACTCAATCATCATGCTCTATCGGGAAGCGGTATATGACGAGAACAGTAGCGCCGCACCATTTGCTGAAATCATTGTGACAAAAAACCGTTTTGGCTCACTTGGTACGGTTTACCAGCGGTTCTGTAACGGACACTTTGTTGCATGTGACCAGGATGAAGCCAGACAGATTTGCACAGCATCAAATGCACCAGCTGCACGTGGTAGACGATATGCACAAGGGGCTGACGTATGACCATCTACATCACTGAGATAATAACAGGCCTGCTGGTAATCGCAGGCCTTTTTATTTTGGGGAGAGTAATTGGAGGCTTTAAGAAATGAGTACGATAGCTGAGCTTGTCCGCGCCGACTTTCAGGAGAACATTGGTCGTGCAAAGCGGTACTGGTCTGCTTCCAGACTTCCGACTGGCGAGAGACAGAAAAACGCCCCTAAGCCACGGAGCTATCCGCGTGACCGCGTTCTTCGCCGGTTGGTTAAAATCGATACTGATTTTCAGTGTGACAGAATTATCCGGAACCTGGATTTAAAGTGAAGGAGTGAGCATGACAAACCAGCAGCAAATAGAGTTCATCCTTGAGCAGATCCGAAAAATGCGAGAAAAGAACCAGCCAGACATGATGGAAATATGGAGACGCCAGCAGGAAGAATACCGCAAGCATATTTTTGGTGAGAGAAAACGGGATGGCTGGAGCCTATAAAAATGGCGTGGCGTTTTGTTAGTTGAGGTGACAATGAAGCAAATATACATGCTTCGCAACGAAGCAATCAGAAACAACGCCATAGACGCAATACTCTCACTTCCGATCGACGACAAGTCACCTCACGAAGTCCACATTAAAGAACCAAAGCGGAGCAATCCTCAAAACCGCCTTATGTGGGCGTTATTGCAGGACGTATCGCGTCAGGTGCTCTGGCATGGAGAGAGACTTGCGCCGGAGGACTGGAAAGATCTGTTCACTGCCCTGTGGCTTAAGACCAAAAAACTGGAGCAACGAAGTGCGCCTGGTATCGACGGTGGCGTTGTTATGCTTGGCGTGCGTACCAGCAAAATGCGAAAGGCCAGCATGACTGAGCTTATCGAAATCATGTTCTGGTTCGGCTCAGAGCGCAACGTGCGGTGGAGTGATGACTCCCGGCGAGAGTATGAATGGTCACAACGAAAAGGGAGGGTTGAATGATTAAGCATAAATCAGAAACGCCAAAAGAAGTTAGAGACTGCTGGCAAACGCCGCTTTGGCTTTTTGATGCACTGGATATTGAGTTTGGATTCTGGCTGGATTCGGCAGCGAGCGACAAAAATGCTCTGTGCGCTCACTGGCTAACTGAGGCTGACGACGCGCTAAATTCTGAGTGGATAAGCCACGGTGCAATCTGGAATAACCCACCGTACAGCAATATCAGACCGTGGGTGGAAAAAGCCGCTGAGCAGTGCATACAACAGCGACAGGCGGTAGTGATGCTTGTGCCAGAGGATATGTCTGTCGGATGGTTCAGCAAGGCTCTGGATAGCGTTGACGAAGTTCGCATTATCACTGATGGACGGATTAATTTTATCGAACCATCGACGGGGCTGGAGAAGAAGGGAAACAGCAAAGGTTCCATACTGCTGATTTGGCGACCGTTCATCAGTCCCCGGCGAATGTTTACTACCGTATCCAAAGCGGCATTGATGGCGATCGGGCAGGGCGTCAGGAGGGCGGAATGAGGCGACAGCAACGAAGTATCACCGACATAATCTGCGAAAACTGCAAATACCTTCCAACGAAACGCTCCAGAAATAAACGCAAGCCAATCCCAAAAGAATCTGACGTAAAACCTTCAACTACACGGCTCACCTGTGGGATATCCGGTGGCTAAGACATCGTGCGAGGAAATGACAATGGATTATTCACAGTTAAGTGATTTTGAAATTAACGTGGCGGTATTCGAAGCCATTCATAACGGATCACCGGATTACAAAGAAGGTGAGAATGGCGATATGGTGTTTGTCTCATTTGAGGGAGACATTGTAAACGGAGACGCAGTTGAAGTAGAAGTTGATCGCGGATCCTTTAACCCATGCGCAAACCCAGCAGACGCATGGCCGATTATTGAAAAATACAGGATTAGCATTATCAATCTCGATGAAGACGAGTGGGGTGCACGCGGTGTGGCCTACTGTAAATCTAAGCGAGCTATACATGAAAATCCCCTCCGCGCCGCCATGATTGTCTTTCTCATGATGCAGAGAATCCAATAATGCTTAGCCCAACCCAATCCCTTCAATACCAGAAAGAAAGCGTCGAGCGGGCTTTAACGTGCGCTAACTGCGGTCAGAAGCTGCATGTGCTGGAAGTTCACGTGTGCTCCGATTGCTGCGCAGAACTGATGAGCGATCCGAATAGCTCAATGTACGAGGAAGAAGACGATGAATGAGTTAATAAATGGCAATGCCATCAAAATGACAAGCATTGAAATCGCTGAGTTGGTTGGTAAGCGTCATGACAATGTGAAACGTACCATCGAAACGCTGGCTAAAAATGGTGTTATCCGGCTTCCTCAAATTGAGGTTTCCGAAAGAATCAATAACTTAGGGTTCAATGTTCAGTACGAGCATTACGTCTTCGAGGGCGAACAAGGTAAGCGAGACAGTATTGTCGTTGTTGCCCAGTTGTCGCCAGAGTTCACCGCTCGCCTTGTTGACCGTTGGCGAGAGCTTGAAGAAGCTGCGGTTAATATCCCCAAAACGCTACCAGAAGCGTTGCGCCTTGCTGCTGATCTTGCTGAGCAGAAAATGCAACTGGAAAACCAGCTCGCAATTGCCGCACCTAAAGTTGAGTTTGCCGATCGCGTTGGCGAGGCCAGCGGAATTTTGATTGGAAACTTTGCAAAGGTTGTCGGTATTGGTCCAAACAAACTGTTTGCGTGGATGCGCGATCACAAAATACTTATTGCTTCAGGTTCCCGGCGCAATGTGCCAATGCAGGAATATATGGATCGCGGCTATTTCACAGTGAAAGAAACAGCGGTCAACACAAATCACGGAATACAGATATCGTTCACCACAAAAATCACCGGGCGTGGCCAACAGTGGCTGACCAGAAAGCTGCTCGATAACGGAATGCTGAAAGTAACAGGGGAGGCTGCTTAATGGCCAATCTACGCAAAGAAGCGCGCAACAGAGAATGCCAGGTACGTATTTACGGCGTATGCAATGGTAATCCTGAAACTACAGTTCTGGCACATTACCGGATGGCTGGAATTTGCGGAACTGGAATGAAGCCTGACGACCTGATCGGCGCATGGGCTTGTAGCGCGTGTCACGATGAAATCGACCGACGCACCCATAATCTCGACAACAAAGACGCCAGACTTTACCACCTCGAAGGCGTGATCAGGACGCAGGCGATACTGCTGAAGGAGGGGAAGATTAAGTCATGAACGAATATCAGTTTGTGCTTCCATACCCGCCGTCGGTGAACACCTACTGGCGAAGACGGGGAAGCCAATACTACATCAGCGATAAAGGCCAGAAATACCGAAAAGACGTTCAGCAAATCATCCGCCAACTTAAGTTAGACATTTTCACCAAATCACGACTCCGCATCAAAGTCATCGCAGACGTTCCAGACTCCCGCCGCCGAGACCTCGACAATATCCTGAAAGGTTTACTCGACTCCCTTATCCACGCCGGATTTGCGGAAGACGACGAGCAATTCGATGACATTCGCGTAATTCGTGGTGTGAAAGTACCAGGCGGACGGCTTGGAATAAAAATCACCGAACTGGAGAGCGTATGAACGCCACAATTCAAACGATACCAGAACTGCTTATCCAGACACGAGGAAATCAGACCGAAGTGGCGAGGATGCTTTCCTGCGCAAGAGGAACAGTGCTCAAGTACAACCGAGACAGCAAAGGCGAGCGTCACGTAATAGTTAACGGCGTCCTGATGGTCAAACAGGGCAAGAGGGGAAGACGATGAGACTCGAAAGCGTAGCTAAATTTCATTCGCCAAAAAGCCCGATGATGAGCGACTCACCACGGGCCACGGCTTCTGACTCTCTTTCCGGTACTGATGTGATGGCTGCTATGGGGATGGCGCAATCACAAGCCGGATTCGGAATGGCTGCATTCTGCGGTAAGCATGAACTCAGCCAGAACGACAAACAAAAGGCTATCAACTATCTGATGCAATATGCACACAAGGTATCGGGGAAATACCGTGGTGTGGCAAAGCTCGAAGGAAATACTAAGGCAAAGGTACTGCAAGTGCTCGCAACATTCGCTTATGCGGATTATTGCCGTAGTGCCGCGACGCCGGGCGCAAGATGCAGAGATTGCCACGGTACAGGCCGTGCGGTTGATATAGCCAAAACAGAGCTGTGGGGGAGAGTTGTTGAGAAAGAATGCGGGAGATGCAAAGGCGTCGGCTATTCCAGGATGCCAGCAAGCGCCGCATATCGCGCTGTAACGATGCTAATCCCAAACCTTACCCAACCCACCTGGTCACGCACTGTTAAGCCGCTGTATGACGCTCTGGTGGTGCAATGCCACAAAGAAGAGTCAATCGCAGACAACATTTTGAATGCGGTCACACGTTAGCAGCATGATTGCCACGGATGGCAACATATTAACGGCATAATATTGACTTTTTGAATAAAGTTGGGTAAATTTGACTCAACGATGGATAAATACACTCGTTAAATAAAGCCCTGAGTTAATAGCTCGGGGTTTTTTCATTTCTGCAATCCGGTCAGGACTTTCGAGTTAATGCGTGCTGCACGACACGTTGACACTCATACGCGAGAGTCCTGAGCCAGATTGAAGGCTATCAGGTAAGAGCATATCGACGCACTGATAGGGCTGGATTGGAAGATCATTCAGAGACCCGGCAGACAGATGTGTTCTTTCCGATGGTTTTCGTAAGCGACTTTGCGGTTTTTTAGAAACTGATCACAAAGATAAATGCAAACGAAGAAATGTATCTGGCCGTAGCTTAACCGCTAAACACCAGTGAGGTATTCCAGTTCCTCATCAACGAATCTGGCGCACTGGCCCGGTGTGATTAATAATGGGCACACAACAGGTAAGAGCATTAAAGAACTGGCAAAGAGCTTAACGGTCTGCGAAAGCATTTCTTAGTGGCACAACTGGCCGGTACAACTGAGTGCTCTTTCCGGTGTGGTGAATGCGCAGGCTGATGCGCGCAGGAGAGCTTCGGAAGAACAAGGTGCCTGTATACAAGCCGGAGATCAGCGCCGGCCACCACAGCCAAATCCACCCAGGGCAAAACCGTTGTTCATCCTTACCATTCCCTCAGTATTTTGGGCTACAACCCTCAGCCCATTTTTTAAAGCGTACTTCCACCAAGAACCAGACCTAACCAACTCATTGCTGACACTCTGTGGATACGGTTGTCTAGTGCGCTTTAAAAAAGAAAACCCAGCATCAATGGCTGGGCTTCGTGATATGAGCGGCATGTATTGTTGGCGCAATCCACGCCTGATTTGCTCATGAATGCGGTCACGAACAAACCCGTTACAAATCAACCGTAACCCGGATTTGTTCAAGCGACCATATCCATAATTCCTAATTTGAACAGATCCCCTTCTGGGGGTAAGACATGAAGATGCCAGAAAAACATGACCTGTTAGCCGCCATTCTTACGGCAAAGGAACAAGGCATCGGGGCAATCCTTGCGTTTGCAATGGCGTACCTTCGCGGCAGATATAATGGCGGTGCGTTTACAAAAACAGTAATCGACGCAACGATGTGCGCCATTATCGCCTGGTTCATTCGTGACCTTCTCGACTTCGCCGGACTAAGTAGCAATCTCGCTTATATAACGAGCGTGTTCATCGGCTACATCGGTACTGACTCGATTGGTTCGCTTATCAAACGCTTCGCTGCTAAAAAAGCCGGAGTAGAAGATGGTGGAAATCAATAATCAACGTAAGGCGTTCCTCGATATGCTGGCGTGGTCAGAGGGAACTGATAACGGACGTCAGAAAACCAGAAATCATGGTTATGACGTCATTGTTGGCGGAGAGCTATTCACTGATTACTCCGATCACCCTCGCAAACTTGTCACGCTAAACCCCAAACTCAAATCAACAGCAGCCGGACGTTACCAGCTTCTTTCCCGTTGGTGGGATGCTTACCGTAAGCAGCTTGGCCTGAAAGACTTCTCTCCCAAAAGCCAGGACGCTGTTGCGCTGCAGCAGATTAAGGAGCGTGGCGCTTTACCGATGATTGATCGCGGTGATATTCGTCAGGCAATCGACCGTTGCAGCAATATCTGGGCTTCACTGCCGGGTGCTGGTTATGGTCAGTTCGAGCATAAGGCTGACAGCCTGATTGCAAAATTCAAAGAAGCAGGCGGAACGGTCAGAGAGATTGAGGTATGAGCAGAGTAACCGCGATTATCTCCGCTCTGGTTATCTGCATCATCGTCTGCCTGTCATGGGCTGTTAATCATTACCGTGATAACGCCATGACCTACAAAGAGCAGCGCGATAAAGCCACATCCATCATCGCTGATATGCAGAAGCGTCAACGTGATGTAGCAGAACTTGATGCCAGATACACAAAGGAGCTTGCTGATGCTAACGCGACTATCGAAAGTCTCCGTGCTGATGTTTCTGCTGGGCGTAAGCGCCTGCAAGTCGCCGCCACCTGTGCAAAGTCAACGACCGGAGCCAGCGGCATGGGCGATGGAGAAAGCCCAGGACTTACAGCAGATGCTGAACTCAATTATTACCGTCTCCGAAGTGGAATCGACAAGATAACCGCGCAGGTTAACTACCTGCAGGAATACATCAGGACGCAATGCCTTCGATGATAGCGATAATTTTACTCATCATCCTTCACATCTGGCTCTGTAGACAGGGTGGTGATCACTTCTGGAGTAAATCCAGATTAAACATCTCATTGCTGATGCTTGATATTGAGCATCTGGCGCGCAGTAAGGGGCTGCGTTGAGATAAGAGCCAGTTCATCACAAACACCAGGATTTAGCCTCGCATTCGCGGGGCTTTTTTATATCTGAATTTCACAGCGCATCTCACGCGCATATTAACGAGAGCCTTTCAGTAAGCGAGCCTGAGAAATGCCGTTATAGGTGGCGACCTCTCTCGGGCGGCTTTTCTGTGAGACAGGCTCACTTTCTAAAAGGTAAAGACGCTATGAATCATCAATTGGCTAATCTCGATTTCCGGGACATGGTGGTTGTTTCTGGTGATCGCGTGATCACAACCTCCCGCAAGGTAGCAGCTTACTTCGACAAGCAGCATCACCACATCATTCAGAAAATCGAAAAGCTAGACTGTTCGGATGAATTTCTAACCAGCAACTTTTCGCGGGTTACCTATGAACACAAGGGTAATCAGTATGTTGAATATGAAATTTCCAAAGACGGTGCGATGTACATCATCATGTCGTTTACCGGCAAAAAAGCTGCCGCCATCAAAGAGGCGTTTATCAAAGCATTTAATTGGATGCGTGACAGGCTGATGGAGATGGCTCACTCATACCAAAGAGAGCACAACGAGTTAATGCTGGAGTTCATGAAGGAAAAGGATGTTGCCAGTATGTCAGGACGCTTGCTGAACCGCTGGGGCAGGATCAAAAAACCGCAACTCATAGCAAGAATCGAAAGGCTTGAGCAGCAGTCGCAAATATCGATCCCCGGACTGCCAAAGTGACCATTCCAAAGCCCATCTACGGGTGGGCTTGATAATGAAACCGTGATTTACATCCCCACAATCCGGGTATGTAAAAGATAGTTCAGGCGAGAACAGATTTAACTAAATCTGTGCACCACCAGTTACGGCAGTACCACGAAACAACCCAAGCCAGTAAGTGGGGAAATAACACTGGCAGCCACTGAAAGATGAACTTCCTGCCTTATGGCAAAAAAGATTCTTTGTGGTGGCGGACTGATGGAAAGACATCGGATAGAATAAAACAGTGGCTAGGGTAGCTCCCGAAAAGCGGAGTCGTCACCGCCTGCCACTGAATCTATGACGAACAACTAGACGAGGTTGATATGAGTGAAATTGATAAAATAATAAATGGTACATGTAACTTTCAATCAATGCCGCCAGGTAGTTATGTAAAACAATGTAGTGAAATAGTTAATGGTCAGCTTGTAATGTCAAATGCAGGACGCGGAGTTTCTGCGGATGAAAAAAAATCAATAAATGAATCCCTGTTAAGCATCAATGTTTTTGACTTGTTTCGCCCATCTTGGGTTATCTTGCAAAATAGTAACCAATTCCCACATTATTGATAATTAATTATTAAATTGGTCGCTAAGTCGGCCTTTTTTATTGCCATCACAAAAGCCATTCCCTACAGAGTGGCTTTGATAATGGCTTATACCCTACACGGGATAACTTAACTGATATCCCTTTTAACGGATAAACGGAGCCAACAATGGCAGAGATTATTCCCATGACTGAAGAACAGAAATTCCAGTTAGAGATTTACAAACTGGTCATGAACCAGAACGCAGCCGCAGAAGAAGCATTTCAATTCATTGGCACTGACGAACTGAAGCTTGAGCTATTCAAAATTCACTTCCAGTCAGGTGGCGCTAATTCGGATATCACGATCCGCACATTTGAAGCGGTGCGTAAATCGAAGGAAGCGTTAGACCTGTTCACTACCGGAGCATAAACATGGCAACTCAAGGTTTCGACAACCCATCCAAATTCCGCGATGAATGGGATAAGCAAGCAGAAGGGAAATAATCAATATGGCGACTGAGAAAAAGAATGTCGGTCGCCCTTCGGATTACCTACCGGAGGTGGCTGATGATATCTGTGCGCTGCTTGCCTCCGGGGAAAGTCTGGTTAAGGTTTGCAAGCGCCCCGGCATGCCAGCAAAGGCTACTGTATTTCGCTGGCTGTCAGAGCATGAAGAATTTAGAGACAAGTACGCGAAGGCAACTGAGGCACGAGCTGATTCTATTTTCGAAGAGATATTCGAAATTGCTGACACTGCGATTCCAGATGCTGCTGAGGTGGCAAAGGCAAGACTTCGCGTTGATACCCGCAAATGGGCGCTGGCCCGAATGAATCCCCGTAAGTATGGCGACAAGGTAACTAACGAGCTTGTCGGTAAGGACGGCGGCGCAATCCAGATTGAAACATCACCGATGAGCACTCTATTCGGAAAATGACCTCGATTAATCCTATCTTTGAACCGTTCATTGAGGCGCATCGCTACAAAGTCGCCAAAGGCGGTCGAGGTAGCGGTAAGTCATGGGCAATTGCGAGGCTGCTTGTTGAAGCGGCGCGTCGGCAGCCTGTGCGCATACTTTGCGCTCGTGAGCTGCAAAACAGTATCAGCGATTCGGTAATTCGGTTGCTTGAAGACACCATAGAGCGGGAAGGGTATTCGGCTGAGTTTGAAATTCAGCGTTCCATGATTCGTCATCTCGGAACGAATGCTGAATTCATGTTCTACGGCATCAAAAACAACCCGACGAAGATTAAATCGCTCGAAGGCATTGATATCTGCTGGGTGGAAGAAGCGGAAGCGGTAACGAAGGAATCATGGGATATCCTGATACCAACCATCCGCAAGCCGTTTTCAGAAATATGGGTGAGCTTTAACCCTAAGAACATCCTCGACGATACCTATCAGCGATTCGTCGTAAATCCTCCTGATGATATTTGCCTGCTGACAGTGAACTACACCGACAACCCGCACTTTCCTGAAGTTCTCCGTCTGGAGATGGAAGAGTGCAAACGCAGAAATCCGACACTATATCGTCACATCTGGCTTGGTGAGCCAGTAAGCGCAAGTGATATGGCAATCATCAAACGTGAATGGCTTGAAGCCGCAACCGATGCGCACAAGAAACTCGGATGGAAAGCGAAAGGCGCTGTTGTCTCTGCGCATGACCCATCAGATACAGGGCCAGATGCTAAAGGTTATGCATCGCGTCACGGTTCGGTAGTTAAGCGCATTGCCGAAGGTCTGCTGATGGACATCAACGAGGGTGCTGACTGGGCTATTTCGCTGGCGATTGAAGACGGCGCTGACCATTACCTGTGGGATGGCGATGGTGTCGGTGCAGGGCTACGCAGACAGACAACGGAAGCGTTCTCCGGCAAGAAAATTACCGCCACGATGTTCAAGGGCAGCGAATCGCCATTCGATGAAGATGCTCCGTATCAGGCCGGAGCATGGGCTGATGAAGTCGTACAGGGTGACAACGTTCGCACTATTGGTGATGTGTTCCGCAATAAGCGAGCGCAATTCTATTACGCGCTGGCTGACAGGCTGTATCTGACATATCGGGCGGTTGTTCACGGTGAGTATGCAGACCCCGACGACATGCTGAGCTTCGACAAAGAAGCGATAGGCCAGAAGATGCTGGAGAAGCTGTTTGCAGAACTGACGCAGATTCAGCGCAAATTCAATAACAACGGGAAGCTGGAGCTAATGACTAAGGTCGAAATGAAGCAGAAGCTCGGTATTCCATCTCCTAACCTGGCTGATGCGCTGATGATGTGTATGCATTGCCCGGAGTCGGCTGCGCAACCCGACTATTCCAGTTACTCAATTCCTTGTGGTGTAGGTTGATATGGCAGAAAAAAAGATGACTGACTGGCATCGCAAGGTGCTGTGCAACTTTGATAATGCCTGGTCAGCAACGCAGGATATGCGTGAGCAGATTATTGAGGCTCAACGTTTCGTACGTGTGTCCGGCGCACAGTGGGAAGGCAGCACAAACGCTGGTTACTCATTTGATGAAGGCAGGTTTGAGCATTACCCGCGATTTGAACTGAATAAGATTGCCCGTGAATGTGATCGCATCATTGGCGAGTATCGACAGAATCGCATCAGCGTTAAGTTCAGGCCGAAGGACGATAAGGCATCGGAAGTGTTAGCCGAAAAAATGAACGGCAAATTCCGCGCTGACTATCAGGAAACATCCGGTGGCGAAGCGTGTGATAACGCATTTGATGATGCTGTAACGGGCGGATTCGGTTGTTTCCGCATGTGTGCCGATTACGAAGATGAAATGGATCCGAGTAACGAGCAGCGACGCATCAGTCTTCTTCCTGTTTACGACCCAGCGACATGCGTCTTCTTCGATCAGGACAGCAAGCAATATGACCGCTCTGATGCTATGTGGGCTATGGAAATGTTCTCCATGACGCCTAAAGCGTTCGAGGCTGAATACCCTGATTCCATCGCGGCAAGCCTTTCTCGTGATGACACTGGCACTCAATATGACTGGTCAACGCCCGATGCCATCTATGTTGGACGCTACTACGAAGTTCGCATAGAGAAGGTGAAGCTCACGGCGTGGCGCAATCCTGTCAGCGGAGAAACGGCAATCTATGATGAAGAGCAAATCAAAGATATTGTCGACGAGCTGACCGATGGTGCATTCGAACTGATTGGCGAGCGAACGGTGAAGAAACGCAGAGTTTATTGCGGTCTTCTGTCTGGCGCTGAATGGCTGGAAGAACCTAAGCGTATTCCTGGCGAACATATTCCTCTCATCCCGGTATATGGGCGTCGTTCATTTGTTGATAATCAGGAGCGAATCGAAGGCCACGCAGCAAAAGCGATGGATGCACAGCGTCTTGAGAACCTGATGGTTTCCATGATTGCAGATAACGCTACTCAGGCTGGCGGTGATGGCATTCCTATCGTGGATGTTGATTTCATTCCCGGTCCATTAATGAATCACTGGGCAGAGAGGAATAAGAAAAGACCTGCAGTTCTTCCCATGACCAGCAAGAAGGACAAAAACGGAACGGTCATTTCAGAGGCTCAGGTTGCTGGCTGGACACCTCCGACACAAATGCCTCCTGCTCTTGCCGGGCTATTGCAGTACACCGGAACGGCTATTCAGCAAATTACAGGTGCGTCGCAGCTTGAGAACATGCCGAGCAACGTCGCTACCGATACCGTTGATAGCATCTTTAATCGGATGGACACGCAGTCCTATATCTACATGGACAACATGGCTAAATCCATGCGCCGTGCTGGCGTCGTGTGGCTTTCTATGGCTCGTGAAGTCTATGGCAGCGATACGCCAATGCGCATCGTTAATGAGGATGGCAGCGATGACGTGGCGCTGATGACTGGTGAAGTGGTTGACCGTCAGACAGGGCAGGTTATCGCGCTTAACGACCTTTCGCAGGGTAACTATGAAGTGACTGTCGATGTCGGTCAGTCGTTCGCTACTCGCCGTGATGCAACGGTTAAGTCGTTACTTTCCATGCTGGCACTTATCCCACCAGGAACGCCGAAGCACGACCTTGTATCGTCGATGATTCTCGACAATATGGACGGCGAAGGGATGGACGACCTGAAAGAATACAACCGCAATCAGTTGCTTCTGTCTGGCGTTATCAAGCCGAGAACGCCTGAAGAACAGCAGATGGTTGAACAGGCGAAACAACAACAGGCCAGTCAGCCAGATCCGGCTATGGTTGCAGCGCAAGGTCAGCTTCTTGCTGGTCAGGCTGAATTGCAGAAAGCGCAGAACGAGCAGGCAGCCATTCAGGTTAAAGCATTCCAGGCACAGACGGATGCTCAGGTTGCAGCGGCAAATGTTGTGAAAATCCTCGCATCTGCCGATAGCCAGCAGAAATCTGATATCCGCGAGGCGCTGAAACTGCTCGGACAGTTCCAGCAACAGCAAGGAGACAATGCCCGTGCTGATGCAGAGCTTGTCCTGAAAAGTCAGGCACAGGGCCATGCGCTGCGCATGGACATCAGCAGCATCCTGCAAAAATCAACTCAGCAACAACCACAGCAGTAATTAACCCATAACGTGCAATGGCTGTCTTTATGAGGCCTGGCACCCTATTGCCTTCCGATGGGCTGAACATCGAGTAAACAGGGGTAACAAATGGACCAGATGGCAGAAAACACACCAGAAGTTGAAATCGAAACCGACGCGTCAGAGCAGGTTCCTGATGATGTCGAACTGGCTGAAGAAGTCGAAACGGAAGATGGCAGTGAGTCCTCCGGAAATGATGCAGAGGAAGCTACTGACACTGATGACGACGAATCAGAACAGGAATTCTACTTTGGTGACGAAAAGCTGGATTCGCCAACCAGCGAAGATGGCGCAGAGCATGGACTGGTAAAACACCTGCGCAAGACGATTAAAGAGAAAGACCGTGAGCTGAAAGAGCTGATGCGTCAGTCTCAGAAACCAGTCGAGCAGCAGCCGGTAATCACTCAACCACCGCGAATGCCAAAACTGGATGATGAGGACATCGGTTTCGATGAAGAAATCTACCAGCAACGCATGGCTAAGTGGGCAGAGGATAACGGCAAGTACCAGCAACAGGAGATGGCTCGCAAGCAGAAGGAGCAGGAGCTTCAGGCTGCCTATCAAGATCGATTATCCAAATATCAGCAACGTGTTAAGGCTCTCAAAGTTCCTGGCTATCAGGAAGCTGAGCAGGCCGTACTCGAGGAAATTCCCATCGAGACACAAAACGCGATCCTGTTTGAGTCAGAGAAGCCGGAAATCGTTGTTCTGGCGCTCGGTCGCAACGCTGAACTGCGCAAGCAACTGGCAGAAGCTACCAACCCCGTAGCAATTGGTCGTCTGCTGGAACGTATCGAATCGAAGGCCAGAATCATGCCAAAAGCAAAAACCACGGCAGCCACAACCCCGACAGTTAAGGGGAGCAACGGCGCAGTAATCAACAACCTCGACAAATTGAAAGCCAAGGCGCTGGAAACTGGTGACTGGACGCCGTATTTCGCCGCTAAAAAGGCAAAAAAATAACCTATCGGAGCATTAAGCATGGCTAACCAATTAGCAAAAGACCTTGAAATCATGTTCGAAAACTACGTTGAAGGCTTTGAGGCCGCCTGCGTAGTTTCCCGTAACGCTAAAAAATTCCGTCCCGGTGATACAGCAATGCAGCGAGCAGGTGATGTTCTGTATCGTCCGCAGCATTACCACATGAACATTGAAGAAGGCCTCGATCTCAGCAGCAAAACGCCAACAGCACTGGTTCAGCGCCTTGTTCCTTCTGTGTTCAGGGAGCCGAAAAACATTCTGTACACTCTGGATGCGCGTGAAATGCGTGACCCTGAGCATAAAACTGAAGCTGGTCGCGCCGCAGGTATGCGCCTTGCTGCACAGATTGACTCTGACCTGATTTCCATGGTCACGCAGCGTGCTACTAACGTGATCACAATGGCTGACTCAACCACTGGTTCACAGGGCCGTGATTTGTGGAACTGTGCGGCAGGTATTGATGCCACCATGACGGCGATTGGTGTACCACAGGGTATCAACCGCCGCTCTTTCTGGAACCCCTTCAACTACAAAGCCCTTGCTGGCGAGCTTGGTCACCGTGCCTATGCTCAGGGCGCAACCCTGACAGCATACGAAAAAGCGCAAATCCCTCCGGTTGCGTCCTTCGATAGCTACAAGACCGATATTTCTGGTCGTGTTCCGAAGGGTACAGCAACTTCCATTACGCTGGCAGCAGCACCTGCGCACAAGGTTGAAGCGAAAGATGCTAACGATATGCCAGTGGATAACCGGCAGGGGACCATTACGGTATCTGCTGAAGGTTTGCAGGTTGGCGATGCGTTTACCATCGCAGGAGTGAATTCTGTACACCAGATCACCAAAGATACCACCGGGCAGCCGCAGGTATTCCGCGTTCTGGCAGTAAGCGGAACGACAGTAACTATCTCCCCGAAAATTCTGCCGCCTGACAACGCGGATGTCGCCAGCCGACCATATGCAAACGTTGATGCTAATGCGGCAAGTAGCGCAGCAATCACCATTCTCAACAAAAATGCCGCACCGGCTAACCTGTTCTGGGCTGATGGTTCTGTTGAACTGATGTACGGCAAGCTGGCGTTCCCAACTGGTCAGGGTCCACAGGTAATGACAGCAACCACCGAGCAGGGCGCTACGCTGATCATGTCTTACGCCTTCGACCACATCAAAGGTGTAACCACTGCGCGTTTCACCACCCTGTACGGTTGCTCTGTACTTGTTCCTGAATATACGGGCATCGTTATTGCCGGGCAGTAATTTTGGTGGGGCTTCGGCCCCATTTTTATTGGGAGAAGACAATGGCACGAACAATGCTCTATAAGCCTGGCAACATGATCACCTGTGGTCAGTTTGCTGTCGATTACATCATTGTTGATGACGAAGAAGTTAAATCTCACCTGAAAAAAGGCTGGGTAAAAACTCCTGAAGAAACCGCAACGAAGCATAAAGTGGCTAAGGCGGAAGAAGATGGCGAAAACGAAGGGTGATCTCGTTCTTAAGGCTTTACGAAAAGCCGGGCTGTATTCCAATGCCACGTTGACAGATGCTGACCCTCAGGCAATTGAAGATGCCATTAATGACCTCGAAGACATGATGGCAGCATGGCAGGCTAAAGGTATCGAGCTTGGATATCAGTTTGCTGATACAGAAAACGGCATCATGCCGTTACCTGACGATGATTCAGGTATCCCTGCATGGGCAAATGATGGCGTCGCTTTGAAACTCGCTGTGCAAGTGTGCATGGATAACGTCATTCAGCCGTCAGACGCTCTCCTTACCGCTGCTGACAGTGCATATCAGACAATTTGTATCGCTTTAACCAAAATACCACCACTTGAGCGGCGAAATGACATGCCTCGCGGTAGTGGTAACAAAAGCGCGTTTACGTGGAATCGGTTTTACATCGAGAAAGATGATCCGAGTACGTGAGGTGAATAAATGCCGATTCAGCAACTTCCGCTTATGAAAGGTGTCGGCAAAGACTTCCGAAACGCCGACTATATCGACTATCTGCCAGTGAATATGCTGGCTACACCCAAAGAAATCCTTAACAGCAGCGGATATCTTCGCTCATTCCCGGGCATTGCCAAACGTTCTGATGTAAACGGTGTATCGCGCGGAGTCGAGTACAACATGGCGCAGAATGCTGTTTATCGCGTATGTGGTGGCAAGCTGTACAAAGGCGAAAGTGAAGTCGGTGATGTTTCAGGAAGTGGTCGTGTATCAATGGCGCATGGTCGGACATCACAGGCGGTAGGCGTTAATGGTCAACTGGTCGAGTATCGCTATGATGGTACGGTTAAAACCGTCTCAAACTGGCCTACAGACAGCGGATTCACGCAGTATGAGTTAGGCTCGGTCCGCGACATTACGCGCTTACGTGGGCGTTATGCGTGGTCAAAAGACGGAACTGATTCATGGTTTATCACTGACCTTGAAGACGAATCGCATCCTGACCGCTACAGCGCACAATATCGTGCCGAGTCGCAGCCTGACGGCATCATCGGAATCGGAACATGGCGAGACTTCATCGTTTGCTTTGGTTCATCAACGATTGAATATTTCTCCCTGACTGGTGCAACCACTGTTGGTGCAGCGTTGTATGTCGCACAGCCATCGCTGATGGTGCAGAAAGGCATTGCCGGAACTTACTGCAAAACGCCGTTTGCTGATTCGTATGCGTTTATCAGCAATCCGGCAACGGGTGCGCCGTCTGTGTACATCATCGGCTCCGGTCAGGTATCACCAATCGCCAGCGCGAGCATTGAGAAAATCCTCCGCTCCTACACTGCTGATGAACTGGCTGATGGCGTGATGGAGTCTCTGCGATTTGATGCGCATGAGCTGCTGATTATCCACCTTCCTCGCCATGTTCTCGTGTACGACGCATCTTCAAGCGCCAATGGTCCGCAATGGTGCGTACTGAAAACAGGACTGTATGACGATGTGTACCGCGCTATCGACTTCATTTACGAAGGCAATCAGATAACGTGCGGCGATAAGCTGGAATCGGTGACCGGGAAATTGCAGTTCGATATCAGCAGCCAGTATGGGCTTCAACAGGAACACCTGCTGTTTACTCCGTTGTTCAAAGCGGATAACGCCAGAGTGTTCGACCTTGAGGTTGAATCTTCAACTGGTGTTGCGCAGTACGCCGACCGCCTTTTTCTCTCTGCAACCACTGACGGCATCAATTACGGGCGTGAGCAGATGATTGAGCAGAATGAACCGTTCGTTTACGACAAACGCGTTTTGTGGAAGCGGGTAGGGCGCATCAGGAAAAATGTTGGCTTCAAATTGCGCGTTATCACGAAGTCACCTGTCACTCTGTCTGGCGCTCAGATAAGGATTGAGTAATGGCGAATTCGAATCTCAATACACCTGTTATTGTTCAGGCGACGCGGCTCGATACATCAATCCTTCCACGCAATATCTTCTCGCAGTCGTATCTGCTTTACGTTATTGCACAGGGTGCTGATGTTGGTAATGTGGCGAACAAGGCCAACGAGGCCGGACAAGGCGCTTATGATGCACAGGTCAGGAACGATGAGCAGGATGTGATTCTCGCTGACCATGAGCAGCGAATTTCTGCTGCGGAAGCAACGCTTGTTAATCATGAGGAGCGAATCAGCCAGGCAGAATCAACTCTTCAGGAGCATGAAACACGAATAGCTCAGAATGAAAGCGATATTGCGTCGCTTGACACAAGAGTTCAGTCGCTGGAGTCGCAGGTTTCAGATCATGAATCGCGCATTGATGCTCTGGAGTATGCAACCACGCGCAAGAAGTCAGAGGTTGTTTACTCTGGCGTATCAGTAACCATTCCGACAGCGCCGACCAACCTTGTTAGCCTACTGAAAACGCTCACGCCGTCATCCGGCACGTTGGCACCATTCTTCGACACCGTTAACAACAAGATGGTTGTGTTCAACGAGAACAAAACCTTGTTCTTCAAGTTGTCGATTGTCGGGACGTGGCCCAGTGGAACCGCCAACAGGTCAATGCAACTAACATTTCCCGGTTCTGTTCCTGACACACTGGTAAGCAGTCGCAACTCGGCGACAACAACCGATAACATCTTGTTAGCTACGTTCTTCAGCGTGGATAAAGACGGCTTTCTTGCCACAAATGGCAGCACGTTAACCATTCAGTCAAATGGTGCGGCGTTTACTGCCACAACCATCAAGATAATCGCGGAGCAGTAATGATTCAGTTCAAACCAACGCGAAACATCGACCTGATCGAAGCAGTCGGAAATCACCCTGACATTATTGCCGGGAGCAACAACGGTGATGGATACGACTACAAACCTGATTGCCGTTACTTTGAGGTGAACGTGCACGGGCAGTTCGGCGGCATTGTTTACTATCAGGAGATTCAGCCGCTTACATTCGATTGCCACGCCATGTACCTGCCAGAGATTCGCGGCTTCAGCAAGGAAATCGGGCTGGCGTTCTGGCGATACATTCTGACTAACACCACCGTTCAGTGCGTCACATCATTTGCTGCACGCAAATTCCGCCACGGTCAGATGTACTGCGCAATGATTGGCCTTAAGCGTGTAGGAACCATCAAGAAATACTTCAAAGGCGTGGATGACGTGACATTTTACAGTGCTACACGCGAAGAACTAATCGAATTCCTGAATCACGGGAGATAGCCATGTTATATGCATTTAAGCTGGGCAGAAAACTGCGCGGCGAGGAACCTTATTGCCCTGAAAAAGGCGGGAAAGGTGGCAGTTCTGATAAAAGCGCAAAGTATGCCGCAGAAGCTCAGAAGTATGCAGCAGACCTGCAAAATCAGCAGTGGCAGACGATCATGAAAAACCTTGCTCCGTTCACGCCTCTTGCGGAGCAGTATGTTAACCAGCTTCAGAATCTTTCCAGTTTAGAAGGTCAGGGGCAGGCACTTAATCAGTATTACAACTCTCAGCAGTATAAAGACCTTGCAGGTCAGGCTCGTTACCAGAGTCTTGCTGCTGCGGAGGCGACGGGTGGACTTGGTTCGACAGCCACAAGCAATCAACTGGCTACGATCGCGCCGACTCTCGGTCAGTCTTGGTTATCAAACCAGATGAGCAATTACAACAATCTGGCAAACGTTGGGCTTGGTGCGCTGCAAGGTCAGGCAAACGCCGGGCAGACGTACGCCAACAACATGAGCAGCATTGCACAGCAAAGTGCAGCACTTGCCGCTGCTAATGCCAATAAACCATCAAGTCTTCAGACTGCAATTAGCGGTGGCACGTCTGGTGCGATTGCCGGTGCAGGTCTTGCCAGCCTTTTGGGAACATCAACGCCTTGGGGCGCTGGCATTGGTGCTGGTATCGGATTGCTTGGCTCGTTGTTTTAAGGGGTAATCATGGCTACTTGGCAAGGAACAAACGGCGGATTGTTGGCTGGTATCGGCGGCGTCAACTCAAACGCTCCGAGCGTAAATGACATCGGCAATACGCTTCAGCTTATCAGGCAGAACAATGATATTGAGCGTTCAGGCGCTAACAATGTTGGGCTGACTGCTTTGCAAGGCCTTTCAGGTATTGCGGGGGTGTTTCAGCAGGAAAAGCAGGCTCAGCGGAAGAAAGAATTTCAGCAGGCATACGCTAATGCTTATGCGTCTGGTGATCGCGGTGCTTTGCGTCAGTTAGCTACTCAATATCCAGACCAGATTGAATCCGTTCGTAAAGGCATGGGATTCATTGATGAAGAGCAGCGCAATTCTATCGGCACCTTAGCGGCTGGCGCACGCCTTGCGTCATCGTCTCCTGATGCGATGGCTAACTGGCTGCAATCTAACGCCGGTGAGTTAGCTCGTGTTGGCGTTAATCATCAGGATGTCGCTCAGATGTACCAACAGAACCCGCAGCAGTTCGGCGAATTTGTCGATCACCTGGGGATGGCCAGTCTCGGACCCGAAAAATACTTTGACATTCAGGATAAAATGCAGGGTCGCCAGGTGACCATGCGCGGTCAGGATCTGGATTCGCAAACCGCCGCCCGGAATCAGGCAATCACAATGCGTGGGCAAGATATCCAGGCAAATTTAGGTCAGCAGCGCATTAATCTGGACGCAGAAACAAACCGCATTAACAACGAAAATAAGCACCTTGACCGGATGCTATCAGCAGAAACTAACGACCTGAAGCGCCAAGAAATACAGAGCCGCATAGCAGCCAACAACCAGAAGTTGCAGCAGAAGCAGCAAGAGCTAAATGATGGCTACAAAGACGGCATCAACACTCTCACAACCAGCATGTTCACTCTGAACGATATCGTTAATTCTCCTGCACTTAAGAGCATTACAGGCTTACGTGGAGCAATCCCCAACGTTCCAGGCTCACAAGCTGCAGACACTCAGGCGCGACTTGATACCTTTAAATCCCAAGCATACCTGACAGCGGTTCAGGCCATGCGAGGCATGGGCGCACTTTCTGATGCCGAGGGCAAAAAGCTCGACCAGGCTGTTGGTTCGCTGCAGAACTCACAGAGCGAGGAGTCCTTTCGTCGCAACGCTGGCGTCATCCTGAACACGCTCAACCAGAAGCGTAATGAGGCGGTTGGTAAGTACGTTCAGCAAAACGGTATCAAGCGAGTGGAAGCGCCTCAGGCTTCTATAGATTACCTGAAGCAGCACCCCGAGCTGTCAATCGACTTCATTAATCGCTACGGATATCTTCCATCTTTGGGGCAGTAAATGGCTAATTACCGTGATTTGTTAGAGCAGGCTGGCGCACGTTACGGTGTGCCAGAAGGGTTGATGACTGCACTGGGTGCCAAGGAGTCTTCTTACAACCCTGCCGCAGTAAGCTCCGCCGGGGCTGTAGGATTGACTCAGGTCATGCCTGGGACATGGCGTGATATGGGTTATACCGATGAGCAAATGCAAAACCCCGAATATCAGGCTGACGCTGGCGCGCGCTATCTGGCAAAGATGTACCAGCAGTTTGGTAACTGGCGTGACGCTCTTCAGGCTTATCACGACGGTCCCGGCAACGTTATGAAGGCAAAGCGTGGTGAATATACTCCGGGGCCTGAGGGCCGCGGTTACGTTGATGATCGCTTTGCTCAATGGACGGGTGACCCGGTGACAGACTCAACAGTCGAACAGCGCGCCACCTCTGCAAAGGTACATCCTCAGCAAGACCCTAACAACCCGTTTGCACAACTGGAAGCACAGTCATCCGAACAAGTATCGGCATCAGGTGTGCAGTCAGACCCAAATAATCCATTTGCTCAGATTGAGCAGCAGGCAGCCAGTCAGCAGCCACCTCAACCCGTAAGTTCTGTCGCACCGAAACCTGTTCAGCAACAAACAGTTAATCAGGCCAATAATGAACCAGCACGTGAAGAACCATCATTGATGCAACAAGCTGGCGATTGGCTCACAGGTGGTCAAAGTGCAGGGCAAATTGCAGAGCAGGCTGGTCGTGGTCTGGTAAACATACCATTCGACGTATTACAGGGCGGCGCAAGCCTGATTAATGCAATCAGTCAGGGGCTTGGTGGCCCCAAGGTTTTGGATGATGTTTATCGCCCTGTCGATCGACCGACAGACCCTTACGCACAAGCCGGTGAAACAATTGGTGGGTATCTCCTGCCAATTGGCACAGCGGCAAAAGCTGCTGGAGCGACAGCAAAGCTCGCAGGAGACATCGGTTCCGCAGGAAACATGATTGCCGGTTCTCTTGCTGATGCTGCAAATCAGGAGGGTGATTTTGCACAAAATGCTGCCATTAACGGTGGTATCAATATTGGTGCTCAAGGCGTTCTTTCAGGTGTCGGGCGCGTTATTGCGCCAAGGGTTTCACAGGCTCTTGGTGGTGCAGCACTGAATTCTGCTAATGATGTTTCCAGGATGGCAAAGTCAGGTGCTGGGCGTCAGTCAATTGCCAGTCAGGCCGCTAATGTGTCCGAAGATGTAGCAAAAGCGGCTGAGTCTGCTGGAATTGATATAAACGCATTAACACCAGGAATGCGATCTGGAAGTCGTGGAATTGCACAAGCCGAAGGCGCATTGGCATCAACACCAGGGATTGTTCAGGATGCCCATCAGGCAGCATTTAACGAAATATCATCAAAGTTAAGTCGAAACCTTGATGAATTTGGGGCCGCATCTGGAACGGCATCAGAAAAAAGTGCGGCTATAAAACAAAGGATTCTTCAAAATCTTGATCAGATGAAGGATGCTGAGCGCGCGGCATGGGATGACGTGCGGTCAACAATGCCAAATCAAAAAGCAAGAATGCTAAATGGTAATGCCGTTATTCAGGCTGAGCGATCTGCTGGCATACCGCTTACTCCTGAAATGAAACAGTTTGTTCAGGCAAACAATCAAGGTGGAGTAACATTTGATGGCATGAAAGCATGGAGAGCGAAATTTGCTGATGCGGAGCAAAAATATAAGCGTAGCGGAGAGGCAAATGCGGCAAGAAGAGCAGGGGAAATACGCCGGGCAATTACTGATGATATGCGCACAATGGCGGAAAACGGCGGATTTCTTGATGACTGGCAAAAAGCTAATGATCTGTCTAAAGCGAGGTTATCAGCACAAGAGAGTGCAGAGTCTGTGTTCGGGCGTGATTTGGCAACAGATGCACTGATTACGAATGGAGTAAAATCCCTTCAATCATCGTCAGCTAAAGGCCTTAATGGTCCTGCTGGATTCCATTCTATGATCCGCGCGCTGCCAGAATCAGAGCGTGTTCCTGCTATATCATCAATGTTGCAGGATGCTATCTCGCATGGTGTACGTGGTGGCAAATCTGATGCAGCAGGAATTAACCATATCGCAGGGATACTTACCCCACAAAATGTAAAAGCCATTAGCAGATATTCCTCAGAACTCGGAAGAATTGCTGATGCATATGGCACTCTTGCAAGAGCAGCAGTGAAACCTCAGCAGTATATTGAAAGAACAGGGAGAACCGCCAATGTACTACGCGATCTGGATGCCGGTTTATCCAGCGTCACATCAACAGTGTTAAATGCAATTGCCAACTCAACATCAGGTGCCATTGTTGGTGGCGCTGGGGGGGGCATTGCAGGCGCTGCCGCGGGTGCTTTAGTTGGCGCCGGGTTAAAAGGCGCTGTATCTAAAATTGCCACCACACGTAGTGGTCGATATGCGATAGAGAAAGCTGTTCAGGAAGCCACCAAAGCAGTAAGAGCAGGCGGAAGCAAAGAAGCATTAGCGGCGGCGGAACGCAGATTTATGGCAAATAAAGCCGCCGTAAAAGCAATACGCGATGCTATTGGTAGCGATGAATTCAATCGCCTGTCGAGAGCTGGTATTGTCGCCTCGTTAAGCGGTATGAATGAATAGCTTTATCTAATGTTGCTGCTCTATATCAAACTTTAACGCAATGCTGCGCAACTTAAGTGACTGTCAGGTTGATAACAGACACTCTTTTTTGCATGATTCCTTTAGACCATCACAATTGATGAAGAATCATGAAAAGAAGAACTCTTCTAAAGTCTTTGCTCGGCCTGACGTCACTCTTACCAGTTAAGTTTGCAGCATCTCAAAACCTGCAAGGTAAAAGCATAATGTCAGACATTATACCCAATGTTGTAGTGAGTATGCCTTCGCAACTCTTCACTATGGCTCGTTCTTTTAAAGCCGTAGCTAATGGAAAGATTTATATCGGGAAAATTGACGCTGACCCTGTAAACACTGAAAACCAGATTCAGGTTTATGTAGAGAACGAAGATGGTTCTCACGTTCCTGTTTCGCAACCAATCATCATTAACGCTGCTGGATATCCGGTATATAACGGACAGATTGCTAAATTCGTTACCGTGCAAGGCCATTCTATGGCTGTTTATGATGCCTATGGTGCTCAGCAATTCTATTTCCCAAACGTGCTGAAGTATGACCCGGACCAGGCATTGCCAGCATTTAAGGCTGATTTGACTGGTCCTGATGGTGCTGCCCTTGTTGGTTATGGAGATTCCACTGTCGAGGCAGAGTTAGACATCCTGACTGCATCTAATGGGTGGTACGTAACTCCTGATCAGTTCGGCGCGAAGGGTGATGGCACTACCGATGACACAGCGGCGATTAGTGCGGCAATTGCTGAGTGTGCTTCTACAGGGAAAACATTGCTCCTGCTTAATAAACGCTATGTGTGGAATGGGCCAACCATATCCACCGATAAAATATCCGTTATGGGAGTCCGTCGCCCAAGTCCTGACGCGACGCTATCCAAGCTGGAAAACGGCAGCATCATTGTCGGTACCATGATATTTTCCGGAACTCGTGTTCAGGTGCAAAACTTTGGTGTAGACCACGGTTCAGCCACATTCACTTCTGGTGGTGATGCGCTAGTGCTTTCCGCAACTGGAAAGAATGGGCTGTTTGGTATCATCCGAAACTGTGTAGGTCTTGGAAGAAACTCATCTGACGCTTACCATGCAATTCTCTGTGAGGGTTACAAATACTCAACGGTGAGAGATATCATTGGCTGCCAGAACTTATATGGCTATGCACAGAAATGTAATTATTCCGTATCAAGCGGTATTGTAGTAAAAAACAACCAAAACGGAATAATCATCAAATCAGACAGTGTATTTGGCGATGGAAGCCAATCAATTCTTAGTGATGCTGTTATTGATGGTAATGGATTAACATCTATTGGCGTTTGGGTTTTCTCGATGGATGCACAACTTCAAAAAGTAAACATAAGTAACGTGACCTCGTCTGGTTGCTCTTATGATATCGTGGTGCAGGCTGCTGGGAGCGTCATTAATGAAATTAATATTAATAACGTAGCTACGAGTTTATCACGCATTGCATCAATCTGCCTGGCTGGAACTGCAGTTGATAAAATTTACACAGCCAATATCAGCAATGTTGCTATAGGTGAAGCAGCGGGACTGCTAATAGATGCCCAGACATGTAACTTCCTTAACCTGACAAACGTAACTGGACGAATAACAAGCGAATCAACGCATGCTAACGACTCAATAAACATTGGAGCATTAGTAGGAAGCTCTAACATTAGCAACGTGTTCCCTACCATCAACTACAGTCAGGATGTACTTGCTGGCATTACCTATCTTAATAACTATAAAAACAACACGCTTACCAATTATAAGGCGAACGTGTTTGGTGTTGGGGCTCCGAAACCAGGTTACGACACGCAAGACATTGATACCAATGTCGGAAGCATGTACCTGAGGAGCAGTGCAACTAACTCTTCATTCCTGAGGTTAACGCCACTTAGTAACTCATCCATTACGACGCTTAACATCACCACTCAAGCAGGTGGAGTGATAAGCCCGGGTTACACATGGTGGTTACAAAACGCATCACCATCATTCACGCTGTCTATAGTTCCATCATCAGGAGGTCACATCGTCACTTCAGGCAACTCTACCAAGGTGCTTAGCGGTGGAGACAAGATAGGATTCATGTTCGACGGAGAGACATGGATTCAGATTTGATGATGCAGCCATGGATGGCTACATGAATGGGTGGTGCTTGTTTACGAAGTAAACCAGAAGCACAAACGCGACGATGTTAATTGCAACTACAATTTTGCTATTCATCAGTGACCCCTATAGGTAGGTAAAGTTAGAGTCTCATTGATTTCCATGTACATTCAAGTCTCCATGGTCTTGCGTGTCTATCATTCAGTCTTACACTCGTACTTCTACCACTCAAAAAATTCCCTATACGCATTCGCCTGCTTAGCAAAAGCATACTCCATTCTTGTTGAACTCCGCCACCTACAAATAATTACTGTATGTGCATACAGCGATTATCGGAGGTGCATCATGGGATTCCCCAGTCCTGCACAAGACTGCATAGAGGAGCACATATCGATCGACAAGCGCATCATATCGAGGCCAGTGGCTACCTACTTCATGAAAACGGGGGCAACACACTACCGGGAAGGCATCCTAAGTGGCGCTCTCTTTGCCGTTGATGCATCTTTGAACCCATGTGATGGCTCATTGCTGGTTTGTGCAACTGATGGTGAGTTCAGAATTAAGCGTTACCTGACATACCCGCAACCGCATCTGGAAAATCTGGATAACGGAAAGAGGGAGAGGATTCCTGACAAGAATTAGGCCTCTGAGACTTCTCGATCTGTATTTGTGGTGATCACCTACATCATCAACGATGCGCGTGCAGGTTAGTTTGATGACTACCCGCTGAAGTGAAAATTGTGTTGTGTACCAAATTGCGTACCAAACTAAAATCACAAATCATGAAACCCTTGTTCATGGCGGTTCTCAGGGGTGTTGCGCGTAATCGTGAAACAAAAAGGTAGATTGTTGCTTACCGTCATTCATCATTAGGTTAAATCCGTTATTTCTGCTGTCTGCCAGAGTATCAAATATCACCGTGCTAATCAGCTTTAGCGCCACAATTTGGCAGCGAGTGGCAACAGATCATGTCAGATAAAAATGAGAGGGTAGTCACATTTTCTTGCACTTTATTCCAGCCAGTTCATAAGTATTTCCGTAAAAAGAACAGCTATTTGAAACTCCTGAGGGTTTGCTGTTGAAACGCCGTCTTATTATTGCTGCTTCTTTGTTCGTTTTTAACTTATCGTCTGGTTTTGCGGCGGAAAACATTCCTTTTTCACCTCAGCCTCCAGAGATTCATGCCGGGTCCTGGGTATTGATGGATTACACCACCGGTCAGATCCTCACCGCGGGTAATGAGCATCAACAGCGCAATCCCGCCAGCCTGACAAAGCTGATGACGGGTTATGTCGTGGATCGCGCTATCGATAGTCATCGCATTACGCCAGACGATATTGTCACCGTGGGGCGCGATGCGTGGGCGAAAGATAATCCGGTGTTTGTCGGTTCTTCACTGATGTTTTTGAAAGAGGGCGATCGCGTATCGGTACGTGATTTAAGCCGTGGTTTAATTGTGGATTCCGGAAATGACGCTTGTGTTGCTCTGGCTGACTATATTGCCGGTGGGCAACGGCAGTTTGTTGAAATGATGAACAACTATGCCGAGAAGCTGCATCTCAAGGATACGCATTTTGAAACAGTGCATGGTCTGGATGCACCTGGCCAGCATAGCTCGGCTTATGATTTAGCTGTGCTTTCTCGTGCTATCATCCACGGCGAGCCCGAGTTTTATCATATGTACAGTGAGAAAAGTCTCACCTGGAACGGTATCACCCAGCAAAACCGTAACGGGTTGTTGTGGGATAAAACCATGAATGTTGACGGCCTGAAAACGGGTCATACTTCTGGTGCCGGGTTTAATCTCATTGCTTCGGCTGTAGATGGGCAGCGTCGTCTCATTGCAGTGGTAATGGGGGCTGACAGTGCAAAAGGTCGTGAGGAAGAGGCAAGAAAATTACTGCGTTGGGGGCAACAAAACTTTACTACGGTGCAAATTTTGCACCGTGGGAAAAAGGTCGGAACGGAACGCATCTGGTATGGCGATAAAGAAAATATCGACCTGGGAACGGAACAAGAGTTCTGGATGGTGCTACCGAAAGCCGAAATTCCACATATCAAAGCCAAATATACCCTTGATGGTAAAGAACTCACCGCGCCAATTAGCGCCCATCAGCGGGTAGGGGAAATTGAACTTTACGACCGTGATAAACAGGTGGCGCACTGGCCGCTGGTTACCCTGGAATCTGTCGGGGAAGGCAGCATGTTTTCTCGCCTGAGTGATTATTTCCACCATAAGGCCTGACCTTTCTTTTGCAGCAGACTGGCAGGAGTGCGAGTCTGCTCGCATAATCAACACTCATTCCTTGTGGTTTTAATTTTGCAACTATACTGTATATAAAAACAGTATCAATGGAGGCGTCATGAACTACGAGATTAAGCAGGAAGAGAAACGTACCGTTGCAGGTTTCCATCTCGTTGGCCCGTGGGAACAGACGGTAAAGAAAGGCTTTGAGCAGTTGATGATGTGGGTAGATAGCAAAAATATTGTGCCGAAGGAGTGGGTTGCTGTCTATTACGACAATCCAGATGAAACACCCGCCGAAAAATTACGCTGCGACACCGTCGTGACGGTGCCGGGTTACTTTACGCTTCCCGAAAACAGTGAGGGCGTCATTCTGACAGAAATTACAGGTGGTCAGTATGCGGTGGCGGTAGCTCGTGTAGTCGGTGATGATTTTGCTAAACCCTGGTATCAGTTCTTTAATAGTCTCTTGCAGGACAGTGCTTATGAAATGTTACCAAAGCCCTGCTTCGAGGTTTATTTGAACAATGGCGCGGAAGATGGGTACTGGGATATCGAAATGTATGTTGCGGTGCAGCCAAAACATCACTAATTCATCTCAGGGCGGTGTGTTAACGCGATGACCACTCTTTTTTTTGAAAGCGAAAAGAGTAAGATGCGCCTTTCAATTTTTTCGCTCCTGCCGGGAAATTACACTGTTCCCGGTTTGTCCGTCGGATAATTCAGAGGCGCGCCTTCTGGCCGACAGATGAGTTATGAGCGCTTTTAATCTCATTACGGAGTTTCTGCGTGCGTGCCGATAAGTCATTAAGCCCGTTTGAAATCCGGGTATACCGCCATTACCGCATTGTGCATGGTACTCGGGTCGCGCTGGCATTCCTGCTCACTTTTCTCATTATCCGCCTGTTTACTATCCCGGAAAGCACCTGGCCGCTGGTCACCATGGTGGTGATTATGGGGCCAATCTCGTTCTGGGGTAACGTTGTCCCTCGCGCCTTTGAGCGTATTGGCGGTACGGTGTTGGGTTCGATTTTAGGTCTTATCGCTCTGCAACTGGAGTTAATCTCGTTACTGCTGATGTTAGTCTGGTGCGCGGCGGCCATGTTCCTTTGCGGTTGGCTGGCGCTGGGCAAGAAACCGTATCAAGGTTTATTGATTGGGGTGACGCTGGCAATTGTTGTGGGTTCCCCGACAGGTGAAATTGATACGGCGTTATGGCGAAGCGGCGATGTGATCCTCGGCTCTTTACTGGCAATGTTGTTTACCGGTATCTGGCCACAACGGGCGTTCATCCACTGGCGCATTCAACTGGCGAAAAGTCTGACCGAGTATAATCGGGTCTATCAATCTGCATTCTCACCGAACTTACTCGAACGCCCACGTCTGGAAAGCCATCTACAAAAACTCCTGACCGATGCCGTGAAAATGCGTGGACTGATTGCGCCCGCCAGCAAAGAAACCCGTATTCCAAAATCGATATATGAAGGTATCCAGACCATTAACCGCAATCTGGTTTGTATGCTGGAGTTGCAAATCAATGCATACTGGGCCACGCGCCCCAGCCATTTCGTGTTATTGAACGCGCAAAAACTTCGTGATACCCAGCACATGATGCAGCAAATACTGCTGAGCCTTGTTCATGCGCTGTACGAAGGTAATCCGCAGCCGGTTTTTGCCAATACGGAAAAATTGAACGATGCTGTGGAAGAGCTGCGTCAGTTGCTCAATAACCACCATGACCTGAAGGTTGTGGAAACACCAATCTATGGTTATGTGTGGCTGAACATGGAAACGGCGCATCAGCTTGAGTTGCTATCGAATCTGATTTGCCGGGCCTTGCGCAAATAATTCCTGAACTTCAGAATCATCTTGCTGCTGCTTCGATTCAGCAAGGATAAAGGGTATGATAGTGAAAAGGGATAAAAGCATTGTCATCTGCGGCAGCTATGAGTAATGTTGGCCCTAACGAATAGCGGTTGCTTAAACGAATCCGACTCTCACATTATCAGGGGTATAAAAATGGAAACTACCAAGCCTTCATTCCAGGACGTACTGGAATTTGTTCGTCTGTTCCGTCGTAAGAACAAACTGCAACGTGAAATTCAGGACGTTGAGAAAAAGATCCGTGACAACCAGAAGCGCGTCCTGCTGCTGGACAACCTGAGCGATTACATCAAGCCGGGGATGAGCGTTGAAGCAATCCAGGGCATCATCGCCAGCATGAAAGGTGACTATGAAGATCGCGTTGACGATTACATCATCAAAAATGCCGAGCTCTCCAAAGAACGCCGCGATATCTCCAAAAAGCTGAAAGCTATGGGCGAAATGAAAAACGGCGAAGCGAAGTAATTCCCGTTTTATTCAATGAGGGTTGCCCGGCAACCCTCATTGCTCATTGATTCTTATCTGTGTATCACCGTCATCATTCTCATCCGAGAACCAATCGAAATTAACAACAGCCTTCTTCTGTATGCAGCAAGGCAAAAAGTTCTGTAACTCCATTGTTATTAACTGCACTGGTTACTAACACGTTGTGCGCTCCAGCTTCCCGTAACCAACTTTTCACCAAAGATATTTGTTCCATGCTGGCTAAATCTGCTTTGGTTACTACTCCAATGACCGGGTGATTCATGGCCCGGTAGGGCGTTTTTACCTCTAATTCCTGCTTCAGCGCTGAGATTCCTGCTTGTTGCCAGAAAAGCAGGCACCTGCCGTCTGAACGGTATCGATCCGGAAGCGTATCTGCGCCATATTCTGAGCATACTGCCGGAATGGCCCTCCAACCGTGTTGACGAACTCCTGCCATGGAACGTAGTTCTCACCAATAAATAAGCGTCAATACGGTGCTCCGTTGACGCTTACTTTAATCCGTTTTCTGAGCTTAGATTTTTCTGTTCCTACCCAGACCGTGGATTTGGAATTCATTTTTTGTCAGGTCAATGCTAATCGTTAAAACGGCCATAACGCACCTCCACTGGAAGGTTTATCAGTAATATCCTACCGTTGCTTCATGGTCGGGGCGTCCATTCCATTATTATCGGTTTTCCTTTCTGTTTATAAATGAAAACGCCAGCTGTATTCAGGCTGGCGTCAGGAGAAATGAAGCCTGTTGAGTGAGATTCACCGGTTCTGGTGCAGAAGCTGCAGATGGCGCAGGGTAAGGACATCTTCTCTTGCCTGCTTAATACAGGACAACAGTGCTGTTTCTGTGGTTAATGGCACTATACCCTGTATCACTGCATTGTCTTACAGCAACTGGTGAGGGCTGGCATAAGTTGCCGGTGTTTCGGTAGAGTCACGGTCATCCACCACGCGGAGTGAATAACCGTTTTCAGCGGCCTTATTAATCAGTTCAGTGATATTAACACCATCAATGTCAACGACAATGTGCCCCATATCCAGCGCCTGTACGTTAACGCTGTCGGCTTCCAGTGTCATCATTTCGCCTCCGGATACTTACCCAGGGTAATGTTATTTACCGTTCTGTAATTGTCGCGGGTCATCAGGCCGGTCGCCCTGCGAGCCCGGAGGATATCGATGCTGTTTATTAACTGAGAGCGGGTACCCGGTACACTGTCAGCTCAGGGGATACATGAACCGTTATCTCACCAGCTACACAGTATATACACACTGACTGACGCTGACAGTAGTCAGCAGGACCACAATAATCAGTGCCAGCAGTATGGTAACGATACGGTCTGTATTCCGGTAATAGCCGAAGGGGTCGACAGAACCACAATACGGGCAACATGTATTATGAGTAATCGCGTTTCCACAGTCCCTGCACTTCTTTTTGCGTATCACCATCACTCCCTCCTCACAGCCTTACCCGTAACCGGTTTTTTACATTAAAAAAACAACGCTGAAAATTCAACCGTCAGTCCGGAGACGATAGTTGGGGTATCACAGAGTGCCTGAGACAGTGTCCTGCCGGAGGTCACTTCAGGGACTCTGCGCATTTTTTACGACGTGGCTATTCCGTATGAACCATACGGAGATTTAACCATGACCTACAAATACAACCCCTTCTGGCAGCAACGTATTCGTGAGACGGTGCGGCACGCACTGAATGTTCATCCCCGCCTGACGGCATTGCGGGTTGACCTGCGTTTCCCGGATGTACCGGCAGCAACGGACGCAGCTGTGATATCCCGCTTCATCAATGCCCTGAAAGCCCGAATCGACGCTTACCAGAAACGTAAGCATCGGGAAGGTAAACGCGTGCATCCCACCACCCTGCATTACGTCTGGGCCCGGGAGTTTGGGGAGTGCAAAGGTAAAAAACACTATCACCTGATGCTGCTGGTTAACCGGGATACCTGGTGTCGTACCGGTGATTACCGTGCTCCGGGATCACTGGCCGGGATGATTAAACAGGCGTGGTGCAGTGCCCTGGGAGTGGATGTCGGGTGCCATGC
>ERZ1026894.372-NODE-372-length-33900-cov-4.088905_pt1 | contig 33900 bp, 29 predicted proteins | sample MGYA00380177_ERZ1026894 | MGnify/ENA primary metagenome ERZ1026894 (study PRJEB33269, sample SAMEA4719813) | human gut metagenome | biome: human-associated habitat; feature: organic feature; material: feces | place: Cameroon | collected 2013-10 ... | reverse complement strand
ACCCGGACGCAGGGGAGGAGAACGGAAGTTTCGCGCGTCTCGTTCACCTTGACGCCGGAGCCGTCGCTGACTTTCATGTCCTTGTCCATGACGACCTCTTTGCCGACGTAGGTGGAGATAATCGCGATTTCATCATCCGGCATGAGCATTTTGACGAGCGCGGGGTCGGAGAACGTGACGGGGATGGTCCATTCGCCCTGTCGCGCACAGTCACTGAGCGTCGCCTGCGCGCGGATGTCCGTCATGAGAATGTATTCGTCCTCGGAGACCGCGTGGGGGAGCAGCTGACCGTAAGCCAGACTCACATTCTCCCAGAGCAGCGCGTTTTTCGGAACCGCCGACTTGGGGATGTCCTTGTAGGTGAGCGCGCCCTGCGAAAGCTCGTCGTTGGCGTCGAGATCCCGCGCGGCGACGACGACGGAGACTTTGGCTTCCGTTTCCGTATTCTCTTTTTCAAACAGAAGTTTGCTGACGAAATAGACTGCGGCCAGTCCCAGCATGACCGAGACGATCAGAGGTATGATATTTTTCACTTTTTTCTCCTGTGACAAGTTGCATGAATTCATTCCGGAACGGCAGTAATTTACTTCCCGGAAACGGGTTTGTCAAGGAATTTTGCATGGAGTCCGCCTAAATAAAACAGATTTTTTCTTTCTCCGCTTGAACTTTTGATACTCAATGGTATCTTTAGGTACACCAGAGAGGAAAGGTACCGGAAATGTCTCCGAAACGGAAAGTTGTCATCATCGGCGCAGGTCCCGCAGGACTGACTGCGGGCTATGTCCTGCTGAAGCAGTCCGATCGTTTCGACGTGGCGATTCTGGAAGAGGAGAGCACGGTCGGCGGAATTTCGCGGACCGTCAATCACGACGGAAATCGCATGGATCTGGGCGGACACCGTTTCTTCTCGAAAGTCCCCGAAGTGAATGCGCTTTGGGAGGAGCTTCTGCCGCTTCAGGGCGCGCCTTCCTTTGACGACCGGATCACCGGACGCCGTGTCCCGCTCGCCGCGAACGGGCCGGACCCTGAAAAATCAGATGAGGTGATGCTTTCGCGCCGCCGCGTTTCGCGGATTTTCCACCGCGGACGTTTTTTCGACTATCCGGTGAAAATGAATTTCGCGACGATCCGCGGCATGGGGCTGGCTGTGACGTTTGCCGCCGGCTGCAGCTGGCTGAAGTCGGTCCTGCGCAAACTGCCGGAGACTTCACTCGAAAATTTCTACATCAACCGCTTCGGGCGGAAACTCTATTCCATGTTTTTTGAAGGCTACACGGAGAAGCTCTGGGGGCGCCATCCGCGTTCCATCTCCGCCGACTGGGGAGCTCAGCGCGTCAAAGGCCTTTCCATCTGCGCCGTGCTCCGCGACATCTTCCGGAAGCTGCTCCCCGCGGGGGCGCGTCCGGGGAAAGTGGAAACATCGCTGATCGAGGAGTTCCATTACCCGAAATTCGGTCCAGGGCAGCTCTGGGAGACCGCCGCGAAACGTTTTGAAGCGATGGGCGGGCGCATCATCATGAATTGCCGCGCGGAGAAAATCCGCGTGGAGAACGGACGCGTCGTTCAGGTGACGGCTTCGCGGAGCGGCGAAACGCTGGAGTTCGCTCCGGATGTCCTTCTCTCCTCCATGCCGCTGAAAGACCTCGCCGCCGGGATGAATGATATTCCCGCGTCCGTTTCGGAAATTGCGGCGGGGCTTCCTTACCGCGACTTCGTCACGGTCGGACTGCTTGTCGACCGTTTGAACCTGAAGAACGAGACGAAGCTGAAAACGTTGAACAACATCATTCCGGATTGCTGGATTTACGTCCAGGACAGCGGCGTGAAGCTCGGGCGGATCCAGATCTTCAACAACTGGTCGCCGTATCTGCTCCGGGATCCGGAGCGTTCGGTCTGGCTCGGACTTGAATATTTCTGCCGGGAAGACGACGATTGCTGGAATCTCTCCGCGGAGCTCTGGAAGCGGAAAGGAATTTCGGAACTGGTTTCAATGGGCGTGCTTTCCGCGGACGCCGCCGTTTCCGATTTCCATGTGGAGAAGGTCCGCAAGGCGTATCCCGCCTATTTCGACACATACTCCCGGATTGACGGGCTGATTCATTATTTGAATTCGATTGAAAACCTTTACTGCATCGGCCGCAACGGCCAGCACCGTTACAACAACATGGATCACAGCATGGCGACCGCCTTTGAAGCCGTGCGTCACATCCTGCACGGCGGAGAGAAAACCGCCGTCTGGAATGTGAACACGGAGCGGGAATACCACGAAGAGCGCGGGTGATCGGCGGCGGTTATTCTTCCGGCAGGCAAACGCAGACTTCGAGCGAGGAATACGCCTGGTCGAGAAGTTCGCGCATGTCGCCGAGAAGGGCTTCCTCCTCTTCAATCCGCGGAATCTTTGCGGCAACCGAGGGAGACGGCGGAGCAAAAACCGTGCAGCTGTCCGGCTGAGGCTCAATCGAGGTCTGGAAGGTGCCGAGTTCTTCCGCACGGCGGATCGTTTCCAGCTTGTCGAGTCCGCAGAGCGGACGTATGACGACGAATTCCGCGGCATTGTTGATTGTGCCCAGATTGATGACCGTCTGGCTGGCGACCTGTCCGACCGATTCTCCGGTGACGATGCCGTAAAGATGTTTGCGGTAGCAGAGCATGTTTGCAATGCGCATCATGTAGCGGCGGTAGAGAACCGTGCGGAACTTCGGGTTGCAGACGTCGCGGATTCTCTTCTGGATTTCCGAAAAATTGCAGGCGTAAAGCGTGCCGGGCTTCTGGTGTTTGTTCAGAATCGCGGCGAGACGCTTCACCTTGTCCAGCGATTCCATCGGCGTGTACGGGTAGCTGTGGAAGGTGAGGTAGTCGACGTGGCAGCCGCGGGTCATGATCATTTTGCATGCGACGGGGGAGTCGATGCCGCCCGAAAGGAGGGCGAGAACGGGGCTGTTGCTGCCGACGGGGAGACCGCCCGCGCCGTTGTAGGAGGTGTAGTAGACCATTGCGTTCACGTCGCGGACTTCGACGCCGACAGTCACTTCCGCTCCGGTCAGGTCGACTTTCAGACGGGCGGCGCCGAACATCTCTTCGATTTTGGTCGCGACTGCGATCTCAATGTCTTTGGAGCGGAGCGGGAATGTTTTGTCGCTGCGGCGCGCGCGGACGCGGAAGCGGACTTTTTCTTTTTTGGCGAGTACCGGATCGAAGTAATCGTGGATGCTGGCGGCGACAAGGCCGTTGATTTCATCCATGTCCGGTTTGCACTCAAGAGCGGGGGAGAAGGATTCCAGACCGGAACAGCGGCGGAGTCCCTCTCCGATGACCGCGAGTTCCTCCTCCGTGAACATGGAGTCGTCTTTCTTGCGGATGTAGATGCGTCCGCGCACGCGGATGTAGCGGAGCGTGTCGAGCTTGGCGCACTGGTACTTGAGGTTGTCGATGAGTTTGTTTTCAAACATGGTCCGGTTGTCGCCTTTTGTGGCGATTTCGTGATACCGGCAGATGATGCTGTTGTACATGGTTTTCCTCGCAAGAAAAGAAAAAGCGGGAACTCCGGAGAGATCGGAGTTCCCGCGAATGATGCATTGCTGCTTACTTCTCGATTTCGTCGAGCGCGGCTTTGCGGCTCAGACGGATCTTGCCGGAGCGGTCGATGTCGATCACCTTGACGGTGATGTAGTCGCCTTCCTTGCAGATGTCGGAGACCTGGTTGACGCGGTAGTTCGCCATCTCGGAGATGTGGAGAAGTCCGTCCTGTCCGGGCAGAATCTCGACGAACGCGCCGAAGTCGCGGACCGTCTTGACGAGACCGCGGTAGACCTTGCCGATTTCGGCTTCGGCCGTGTAGGAGAGCACGCGGCGTTTGACGTCTTCGAGGGCGGTTTTGTTCTTGGCGAGAATGCTGACGGAGCCGTCGTCCTGGATATCGACCTGAGCGCCGGTGACCTCGCAGATTTCCTTGATGTTCTTTCCGCCGGTTCCGATGAGAGCGCCGATCTTGTCGGGGTTGATCTTCATGACGGTCATCTGCGGAGCGTTCGGGCTGACTTCCGCACGCGGAGCCGGGATGCAGTCGGTGACGACCTTCATGATTTTCTCGCGCGCTTCCTTGTTCTGATCCATGGCGCGGACGAGCGTGTCGATCGGGATGCCGGGGAGCTTGAGGTCGAGCTGGAAGCCCGTAATGCCCTTCTTGCTGCCGCAGACCTTGAAGTCCATGTCGCCGAAGTGGTCTTCCGCGCCGATGATGTCGGTGAGGATCAGCTCTTTGCCGGTTTCATCCGTGACGAGTCCGCAGGAGATGCCGACCACCGGGGAAGTGATGGGTACGCCCGCATCCATCAGCGCGAGAGTTGCGCCGCAGACGGACGCCATCGACGTGGAACCGTTGGATGCCATGATTTCGGAGACGCAGCGGACGGTGTACGGGAAGTCCGCGGGGACGACTTGTGCGACGGAACGTTCGGCGAGGTTGCCGTGTCCGATTTCGCGGCGGCCGGGACCCGTGACTTTGCCGACTTCTCCGACCGAGTAGTTCGGGAAGTTGTAGTGCAGATAGAATTTCTTGCTGTCGTTGGAGCCGCAGACATTGTCGTACTCCTGAGCGTCCTGAGGTCCGCCGAGGGTCGCGACGACGAGCGCCTGTGTTTCGCCGCGCTGGAAGAGGCCTGTTCCGTGAACCACGGGGAGTACGCCGACTTCAGCGGAGAGCGGGCGGATGTCGGTGATGCCGCGTCCGTCCATGCGTTTATGCTTGTCGAGAATTGCGGAGCGGACCGCCTTCTGAACGCGCTTGTCGAAGCCCATCTTGACGATGAATTCAAAATCTTCGCCGAGGGTTTCTTCAAATTTCGGCTTGAGGTCTTCCAGCACTTTTGCGAGGACGACGTCGAGAGCCTTGCCGCGCTCTTCCTTGCCCGGAAGGAACGCCGCGTCTTCGAGCGTTGCTCCGCAGGATTCTTCGATCGCAGCCATGACTTCGGCGGGGACGAGGTGCAGTTCCGGAGTCTTTTTCGTGCGTCCGGCCTTTTCCGCGAGTTCGCGCTGGGCGGCGCACTGTCTCTTGATGATGTCGTTCGCAAAATACATGGCGTCGGCGAGGAGCTTTTCGGAGCATTCCTTCGCTTCGCCTTCGATCATGATGACCTGGTCTTCCTTGCCGGAGTAGACGAGTTCGATTTCGCTCTTCTTCATCTCTTCGACGGTCGGGTTCGCGATGAACTGTCCGTCGATATAGCCGACGCGAACCGCGCCGACGGGGCCCTGGTAGGGGAGGTCGGAGAGGCAGAGCGCGGCGGAAGCGCCGAGCATGAAGAGGGTGTCCGCGTCATGTTCGCCGTCATAGGAGAGAACGAGACCGTAGACCTGGACTTCATCGAAGAAGCCTTCGGGGAAGAGCGGGCGGATCGGACGGTCGGTCATGCGCATCGTCAGAATTTCTTTGTCGGTGGGACGGCCTTCGCGCTTGATGAATCCGCCGGGGAAGCGTCCTGCCGCGGAGAATTTTTCGCGGTAGTCGACCTGAAGCGGGAAGAAGTCCGCGCCTTTTCTAGCGGGACCGGAGCAGACGGCTGCGAGGACGCAGGTGTCGCCCATGCGGACGACGCAGGAACCGTTGGCGAGGTGAGCGAGTTTTCCGGCGGAGATTTCCATTGTCTTTCCGGCGGAGAGCTCCATAGAAACTTTTGTTTCCATTGTGGATACATTCTTTCTGTTGTTTGCGGCGAAATTTAATCGGCTGCCGCGGTTGCAGTTATAACAGCAGAATGCCCAACCGGACTTAGGATTGTTGCGGAATCGCGGTATCGGCTTCCGGATTTCTCCGGGAGGCGGTACCGACCGAATTCCACATGACAATCGGTACTTGATCCGGTACAGACAGTCTGATGGGCCGGGACTTCCCCGACAATAACAATATAAACCGTTATTGCGGAAATTCAAGCGGAAATAAAAAATATCCCCGCTGTTTTTGCCGCGGGGACATGCGTTTGTGCGGACGGATCAGTGGAAGTTCATGCCGCCGTTGATGTCGAGGCAGAGGCCCGTGAGGTAGCGTCCGCCCTCTCCGGCGAGGAATGCCGCCGCGAGCCCGACGTCGCGGGTTTTGCCGAGTCCCAGCGGAACCGTCTTGGCAAGCTTGGCAACTCCTTCCGCACCGTGAGTCTGGAAGAGCAGTTCCGTTTCGATGATTCCCGGGGCGATGGCGTTGACCGTGATGTTGTACGGCGCTCCGGTCCGCGCGAGCGTGCGGGTGACTCCGAGGATTCCGGCTTTCGTTGCCGCATAGTGGACATGACCGAACAGCGCGCCGCGGTGGGCGACGATGGAGGACATGTTGATGATGCGTCCGCTCTTCTGCTCCCGCATGATTTCCATGGCGGATTTGCACATGAGGAACAGACTCTTCAGGTTGGTCTGAATGATGAAATCCCAGTCCGCTTCCGATGTCTCGAAAATATCCTGCGCTTTGGTGGTTCCGGCGTTGTTGACGAGAATGTCGAGGCGCCCGAATTCGGATTTGACGAAATCGAAGAGTTTCTTCACCTCCTCCGCCTTTCCGACGTCGGCCTGGAACGGAACGGCGGTTCCGCCTTTCGCGCGGATTTCATCGCAGATGCTCTGCGCGTGCGCCGTATCGGTGCGGTAGTTTGCGATGACGGATGCGCCTTTTTCCGCGAGCACTTCCGCAATGCCGCGTCCGAGTCCGCGCGAAGCTCCGGTCACAAGAGCGATTTTCCCTTCAAGATCCTTCATGATGTCCTCCGTGAAGTTGAGTTTGCTCAAATACTTTACCCGCGGAACGGATGAAATGCAATCGGAAAACGACATGCTTTTTCATAAAAAGAACGCCATGTTCATAATATGAAAGAATCGGCGGCGTTCCGTTCGCAAGGAGAATTTACAGCGCGTCGGCGAGTCCAGCAAGGTACGGCGGGATGACGGCGGCGATTCGTCCGCACTCCTCTTCCAGAATTCCCGGACGGCTCAGGAAGGAGACGGTTCCCGCGAGCGCGCCGTTTTTGCGCACGGGAAACGAGAGCGTGTCGAACGGGTGCGCGGCGTCTTTTTCCGTCTGCCCGCGGATGAAGGAAAAGCCGTTTCGCAGATAAAATGCGCGGTTTTCGGAAAATGCGTCCCGGTCGAGCGGATGCAGAATGCGGTTCAGTTCTTTCTCCGCGCTTTCCGCAAGGAAAATCGTGCTGACGGTTGCGATTTCCCCGAGCTGTGAGCGGAACCCCGGTTCGGAGAACCGGAGCTGTTCCGAACGGCATTGGGCGGTGCTGACATTGACGAATTCGTCGCCGTCCCGCACGGAGAATTTGACGGAGAAGCCGATGCGGTTCGCGATACGGTTCATGAACGGCTGAAGATGTCTGTATCTTTCAAGATGAAAGCGCACTTTTTCCGCGACGCTGTTCACGCCCGGCGCGATGTTGTAGAGATTTCCGGAGCATTTTTCGAGCCAGCCGCGCCTGAGGAGCGTCGTTGCGATGCGGTAGCAGCTCGCCTGGGCGATTCCGAGATTCCGCTGGAGTTCGGGCAGACTCACCGCGCCGCGGCTTGCGCCGATGTATTCCAGGACGTCAAGCGCCTTTTCCAGAATCGGCACTGTGTTTTTCGCTTCCATTCTCTTCTCCGGCTTCGTTTTTTTTATAATATAAATGATGGAGAGAGAATTGTCAAGATTTCCTTTTCGTCTCCTTGCTTTTTATGATGGGAGTGCTATTTTAAAATATGAATCACATGTATTCAATACAGAATAAAATAAGGAGTCTGACAATGAAGCTTGGACTGATGCTTCCGGTGAAGCCGGACATGCAGTGGAAACTGGCGTCGCAGCTGGGCGTGAAGTACGCGGTCGTCAAAGCCGCTCCGGAACTGAGCGGTCTGCCCGATCCTTCGGATTTCAACGCTCTGAAAACAGTTCGCGACCGCTTTGCCGCCGCCGGATTCGAACTCTATGCGCTGGAGGGCGATGAATTCGACATGACGCGCATCAAGCTCGGGCTTCCCGGACGCGACGAGGATCTGGAAAGGTACCGCAGAATGCTGTCGAATATGGGGCGTCTCGGGCTGAAACTGCTCTGTTACAACTTTATGGCGGGCGTGGGCTGGTACCGTTCCCGCATGGATCTTCCGGAGCGCGGCGGAGCCCTCACGAGCGGTTTTGACATCCGTGAAGCGGAGGATCTCCCGGAGCGCCTTTCCCCTGAAAAGCTCTGGGAAAACTACGAGTATTTCATCCGCGCGGTTATCCCCGCGGCTGAGGAGGCCGGCGTCCGGATGGGACTTCACCCCGATGATCCCCCGATTCCGCGTCTGCTCGGCTACTCGCGCATCTTCATTTCCGCCGATGCGTATCGCCGCGCGATGAGTCTGGTTGACAGTCCCGCGCATTCGATTACGTTCTGCCAGGCGACGTTTCGCGCGATGGGTGAAGATGTTTTTGCGCTTCTGCGTGAATTCAAGGACCGGGTTGCGTTTCTGCATTTCCGCGACATCACGGGCACGAAGACCTGTTTCCGCGAGACGTTCCACGACAACGGACCTACGGATATGGCGGCTCTGCTCCGCACGGCATCGGAGACGGCACCGGATTGTCTGATCCGTCCGGATCACACCCCCGCGATGGCGGGTGAAACGGTGAACACCGGCTACACGATGCTCGGGAACCTGTTTGCGGTCGGTTACATCCGCGGCATCATGGATGCCCTGAGTTCCAGATAAATTCCTGTTCTGCCCAATGAGTCTTTTCTGCACAATTCTGCTTGCAAATTGTGCGGAAAGATTCATTCCGCCGTCAGTTCAGGGAGGAACGGGGGACGGAAACAGCAGAAACGTGAGGTCGAAGTGAGCGGTTTTTCCGCGGAGGCGAAGTCAATGCGGAAAACTTCGCGGAACGAACCTTCGTAACAGCAGAGTGCAATTTCAAGAACGGAATCCGAAACCCAGGCGGCGCTTGCGGCGGTGCGGCGGAGATAGGGATCGTTCAGCTGAAGAAGATTGTCACAGTTGAATCCGAATCCGGCGTGCAGCTTCTCTTCTCCGTTTTTCGAATGGAAAATGAGCGTGCAGTCTTTGTCGCCGAAGGATATGGCGGCATCGGTGACTCCGGCGGCGTTCGGACGGAATTTCCAGGCGGCGGGGGCGTGACGGGGCGTCAGGTCGCCGGCGGCAAGCGGGATGGAAAGGGCGTCAAGCTGCTCCAGAAGCTCCTTGTGCGCAACGGGATCCTCGGGGAGAGTGTCGCCGGTGACGTCCGGAAGAAGAATGTCCCAGATGAGCGTGAGAACCTGCTGCATGTTGGCCACTCCGGCGGTCGTGGCGATCGCAATGTCCTTTTCCGGAATGGCGATCGCATACTGCCCGTGCGCTCCGTCGGCGCGGACGCCGTGCTGACACATCCAGAACTGATAGCCGTATCCGAGTTTCCAGTCGGGGGCTTCGTTCATGGAGTTGTCGATCTGCTTTGCGGTTGCGTCAAGGAAATAATCGGCGGGGATGAGCTGGCGTCCGTCCGCGACTCCGCCGTCGAGAAGAAGCTGGGCGAACTTTGCGATGTCTTCGGTCTTGAGATACAGTCCCCAGCCGCCTTTGTTGGTTCCTTTCGGACAGCACTCCCACATGCCGGGGACGATGTCGAGGGGGTCGAAGATTCGGGGCATGAGGTATTCGCGCACGTTTTCGCCGGAGACTTTGCGGACGGCCGCCGCGAGCATGTAAGTTGCGGCGGAGTTGTAGGCAAAACGGGTTCCTGGTTCAAAGTCGAGTTTGGAAGAGAGGAAGCCCCGGACCCAGTCGCCGTCCGGATCGGCGAACATCGCGGGGGCGGCGCAGGAGGCGTGTCCGCTTGCCATGGTCAGCAGATTGCGGAGAGTGACTTTGCGCATCCGCGGGTCGGTGATGACGGAATCGTATTCCGGGAAACAGGAAATCACGGTGTCGCTGATGCGGAGCAGTCCTTCGCCTTGGGCGATGCCGACGGCGCATGAGGTGAAGCTTTTGCTGAGCGAGAAGAGCGAATGGGGAATATCGGGGGAATAGGGTTTCCACCAGGCTTCCGCGCAGACATGTCCGTGGCGCATGACCATGATGCTGTTGAGCGAGTCGAGTTTTTTCAGTTCAGCAAGAAGTTTGCAGAGCGTGCGCGAGGAAATCCCGACTGATTCGGGGGTGGAACGTAAAAGATGTTTTGCCATGGGAAACTCCGTTTTTTGAGTAAGATACCAGTTTTTGCGGAAATAGCAAATGAAAACGGGAAAAATAAGGGAAAAAGAGAGTCGGCAGTTGAAAAAATGCGTTGACGGATTAAGATACGTACAAAAACAGAGGTTTTCATGGCAAATTTCAAAGCACATACGATCTGGGGCGGGCTCTGGGGCGTGGTCTGCGGCGTAGGCGCTTTTTTCCTCGGATTCGCATCGCCTGTGAATCTTGCGGTTACGATGTTCCTTTCCGTTCTCGGTTCCGCGGTTCCGGATCTGGATTTCGACGACGGGCATCCCCGGCGGCTGGTCCTTTCATTCCTGAGCATTCTGATTCCGCTGCTGGTGGTCCAGCGTTTTCAGCGGGATTTGACGGCGGAGCAGTTCCTCGCGCTCGGACTCGCCGCATTTGTCGCGATCCGTTATCTCCTCGCTGTGATTTTGAACGTGACGACGGTTCACCGTGGGGCGTTTCATTCGATTCCGGCCGGACTGATTGCGGGTGAACTGGCGTGGCTGCTTTTCGCCGATTCGCCGCTGATGAATCGCGCACTCTATACGGCCGCCGTGTTCGGCGCGGTGGTTTCGCATCTGATTCTGGATGAAATCTGCGCGATCAAGCCGATGCATCTCTCGGTCAAAAAGTCGTTCGGAAATGCGCTGAAATGGTCGGTGGAATCGAAAATCCACACAGTTCTGCTTTATCTGATGATTCTGGCGCTCGGATACTTCTGCTGCGTCGTCTGAATTCAGCGGATGACGTTTTCATCGAGAACGGAGTAATCGTTGTCGAGTTCGGCGCGGCGGAGCAGGGCGGCAAAGACGCATTCCGTATCGGTGTAGGGGCAGTCGCCGGAGGGACGGCTCTCTCCGCAGACGCCGTTGTTCAGAAGTTTCGGACAGTTTCCGGTGCAGACGTACATGGTCTGCGGAAGATGGCAGTTGTCGCAGTTGCGGTGACACGCGGAAAGCAGACGCTTGGTCAGGCGCTTGTCCTCCGCCGGCATCCGGTCGGCGTGCGGGAGCAGGAAGCGGGCAAGACGGTAGCGGAAACGTTCGGCGAATGAGCATTCCGGAAGCGGTTCGCTGTTGACTTTCGCCGTGTCGCAGGTCACTCCCTCCGCGAGCATGTTTTCAAACAGATAATAGCGGTAGGGGTAGGGGGCCATTTCGACTTTGGAATAATAATCGTTGTGGGCGGCGCGCCAGTCATCGTAATTGGAGAATTCGGACATCGCCTCCTGAATGCGCAGATAGATCCGGTTTGCCGTTTCGGGGTCGTCCGCTCCGGCGATCTGGATGCCGCTGTAGCCGAGGAATTTTGCTCCGGCGGCGTGAATTTGGAGACGGCGCCACTGTGCCGCTTCGAACTGGGCAAGGGAATACATCATCTCTTTGCGGATTGCGCGTTTGAGGTCGTCGGAAATCCAGAGTCCCGGACACTTCCCCGAGCAGATGTCCTCCGCTTTTTCGGGCGAGAGATAGAGAATCCGTGCGAGGGTCGGGATGTTTTGCGAACGGCGGAACATGCACCAGCGCATTTCCAGCAGTTTGCGCATGTCCCAGCCGCTCTGGGCGACGACGAACTGTGCGCCGGCGACAATTTTCTTGTTGAGTTTGCTGTATTGCAGAATGCTGTCCGTGCGCGTGTATTTGAACGGGTTTGCGACGCATCCGGCGAAGAGCGGCTCTTTGGAACAGGCGTTGCGCTGAAGGATGTTGACGCTGTCGTAATAACGGTGCTTCACGGCGTCTTCGAGCGCGGACCCGGCGGCTCCGGAGACGGCTGCAATGTTTTTGAATCCCTCGAAACGGTAGATTCCGAGATTGTAATCAATATCTTCCTGTGAGCGGTCGCGTCCGTTGAGATAGATGAGATGACGGTCGCGTCCGGTTTTGCAGAGCGCGGCGGCGAATTCGCCGGGATCGAGCGACGGGAAATCCGGCGAATCATCGAGGAAAGCGAGTCCTCCCGGGAAATTCCGGGGGGCCATTGCGACGGATTCGAGCTCGGAATATTTGGAAACGACGGATTCGAGCTTGGAATCGCGTCCGGGAATGTGCAGTTCAAGCAGAACGCTGAATTCCGCATTGGCAAGATGTTCGCGGAAAAGATTGCCTTTGGAGCGTCCGCTGAAATTCATCTCGAGCTGACGGGAAAGCTGTTCCTCTTTTTTCATTTGTCCGGAGTCTCCAGAAAACCGGAGACGATCGCGGCGAGCTCTTCGGGGGCGTCCTCGGTGAGATAGCGTCCGCCGAAGGGGATGCGGTGGACTTTGGCGTCCGGACAGTAGTTCATCCAGCGGTGGAGATAGCGTTCCGGGTAGAGCCAGTCGCGCACGCCCCAGACGATGCACATTTTGTGTTCGCGGAGAATCCAGAGTCCGTGCTCCACTTCAATGACGCTTTCGAAGGAGGGATCGTCGGGTTTGCAGGGAATGTCGTCGATGAACCGGTAGAGCGCAATGCGGGTTTTGTGCTTGCGGTATGGATACATGTATCCGTTGCGGACGCTGTCCGGATGCGCGCCGAGTCCCCAGAAGATCATGTTTGTGTTCATCAGCAGCGGTTTGCCGATGACGGGGAACCATTTGCAGAGCTGGAAGCGGAAGGGAAGACGGTAGCCGGAAAAGGCGATCGAATTCATCACGACGATGCGGTCGACCCGTTCCGAGTGGCGGACCGTGAAGCCGGTTCCGATTGTGGCGCCCCAGCCGTGCATGACGAGCGAGAATTTTTCCAGATTGAGATGCTCGACGAGACGCTCCAGATTGTCGATCTGGGTTTCCAGCCGGTAGTCGTAGCCGTCGGGCTTGTCGGAGAGGCCGTAGCCGATGGCGTCGGGTGCGATCACCCGGAATTTCTGCGAGAACTCCTTGATGAGGTTGCGGAAGAAGAACGACCACATCGGGCATGCATGGAGCATGATGATGGCGGGCCCCGTTCCCTCGTCCACGTAATGCATCCGGTATTTTCCGGCGTACATGTAGTGGGGAGTGAAGGGGTACTCCTCCTTCATCTTTCTCAAATCCGCAGTTTTCTTCATCCGGCGGCTCCCTTCGTCTTACATCGCCGACGGGACCTGAATGGTCAGCGTGTTGAGACCGTCCGTGAGCAGGTCGCGGACCGCATAGCAGAGCGCGAGGCGCGCGGTGCGGAGCGGTTCGTTTTCCGCCGTGAGGACGGGGCATTCGCGGTAGAACCGGTTGAAGCCCTTCGCGACTTCGAGCAGATGATTGACGAGCACGGAGCAATCCATCTTTTCCGCGGCGGAGCGGAGAACGTCGGGATATGCGGCGCAGAGCAGAGCCAAGCGGCGTTCCTCGTCCTTCGCGAGCAGTTCCCATTGCGGATTCGCTGCGCTGATGTTCTGCTCCGCGGATTTGCGCTCAATGGAGTTGATTCGCGCACAGGCGTACTGAACGTACGGCCCCGTGTCGCCTTCGAATTTGAGCGACGCCTGCGGGTCGAACATGATCGTGGTTTTCGGATTGAATTTGAGAAGCATGAACTTGAGAGCGCCCATGCCGATGGTTTCGGCGCGCTGTTCCAGATCCTCCGGAGCGGGAGCTCCGTTGAGACGCTCCAGTGTGGCGGTGCGGGCGAGTCCGTGCATTTCATCGAACAGATCATCCGCATCCACGACGGTTCCTTCGCGGCTCTTCATCTTGCCGGAGGGCAGGTTGACCATGCCGTAGGCGAGGTGGTGGAGGTGCGACGCCCATTCAAAACCGAGCTTGGAGAGAATGGTGAACAGCATCTTGAAGTGCAGAATCTGTTCGTCGCCGACGACCCAGATCTGTGTGTCGGGTTTGTTCTCTTCGTACTTGAGCAGCGTCGTTCCGATGTCCTGCGTGATGTAGACGCTGGTTCCGTCGGAGCGGAGAACGACTTTTGTGCCGAGTTTGCCGAGATCTGCAATGACTGCGCCGTCTTCGCGTTTCTTGAACACGCCGTCGGCGAGTCCCTTTGCGATGAGGTCCTTGCCGAGCAGATAGGTCTGGCTTTCGAGATATGTTTTGTTGAAATGAACGCCCATGCGGTCATAGGTTTGCTTGAATCCGGCGAAGACCCAGGAGTTCATGAGGTTCCAGAGTTTGCGGACTTCCGGATCGCCTGCTTCCCAGTCCTGAAGCATCTTCTGCGCCGCGGCGCCGATTTCCGTGCGGAGGAAGAGGTCGTCGTTCGACTGATCCGCCGCGGAGGGATCGCTTTCGCGGAGGGCCTTGATTTCATCGGAGAGAACGGAGTTGTACTTCACATAGAAGTTTCCGACAAAGTGGTCGCCCTTGATTCCGGTGGATTCGGGCGTTTCCCCGTTGCCGTAGCGCTGGTATGCGAGCATGGATTTGCAGATATGAATTCCGCGGTCGTTTACGAGGTTGATCGGAATGACCGTGTTGCCGACGCGAGCGAGCAGCGAGCAGAGGGACATGCCGATGGTGTTGTTGCGGACGTGTCCGAGGTGCTGCGGTTTGTTGGTGTTCGGCGCGGAGTACTCAATGAGGATCCGGCGGCGTTCGGCTTCCGGCAGCTTGCCCTCTTCGAAGAGCGCGGGCATATCGGCAACCGTATCGCGGCAGAGCGCGGCGGGCTTGAGCGTAATGTTGACAAACGCCTTGACCGCATCGGCGGAGGCGACGTCTTCATGATTGCGGAAGAATTCGACGGCTTCGGCGGCAAGCTGATCGGGTTTCTTCCCGAACATTCCGGCGAAGCGGAAGCAGTTGACCGTGATGTCGCCGGTCATGCCCTGAGGACAGAGCTCGGGGGCGATGCTCCAGCCGGGCTTGGTTTTGTTTTCGGGATTCTTCCGGAGAAGTTCTGCGGAAAAATCGGCAATGCAGCGCAGTTTCATGAATCAGCCCTCTCAGAGTGTGGTCTTGACGACGGTTGTGTGTTTGCCCGCAGGAACGAAGATGTGGTAGAGTCCGAATGCGGCGGGAATCAGGCAGGAGGAACCGGCCTTGACTTCCACTGTGCGGTCGTCGCGGCCGACGGTGACCGGCTCATTGATCGCGGTGATGATGTGGAAGCTGTTCGTGCTGTTCGTGTTGTCGCGCCAGTTCTCGACGAGCCGCAGGTCTTCGACTTTGAAGAACGGGCAGGTGTTGACGACGGGATATTTGCGGTTGCGGTCGGTGGAATCGCAGGGACCGGAGATGCGGGGCACGGTGCGGTCGGTGAAATCGATGCAGTCGCGGGCGGCGTCCACATGGAGCTCGCGGGACTTTCCGTTGGCGTCGACGCGTCCCCAGTCGCTGATGCGGAAGGTCGTGTTGCTGTTCTGCTGGATTTCAAGAAGCAGGTTTCCCGCGCCGATGGCGTGGACTTTGCCGGCCTTGATGAAATAAGCGTCGCCGGGAACGGAGTCGAAAATCTGGAGCGTGCGTTCGACTTCGGGGCTGGCAACGTTCTGGAGGAACTGCACTTTGGTGGTGTTGTTGCGGAGTCCGGCAATGATTTTCGCGCCCTTGTCCGCCTGGATGATGTACCACATTTCGGTTTTCGGTTCGATTCCAGGGGTGCGCGCACAGGCGGCTTCATCGGGGTGAACCTGCAGGGAGAGACGCTTCCCCGCGTCGATGATTTTGACGAGGAGGGGGAACTTGCCGCCGTTGAAGTGGGCGCCGATGAGCTCCTTGCCGTAGAATTCGACGAGCTTGCGGAGAGTTTCGCCTTTGAGCGGACCGTTTTCGACGATGCTGACGGCGTCGTCGCGGTCGACGATTTCCCATGCTTCGCCGATGGGCGAGCAGTGCGGCGGAACGTCGCGTTTCAGGATGGTTTCAAGTTTGTTTCCGCCCCACATGACTTCCTTGTAGACGGGTTTGAATACCAGCGGGTAAAGAGCATCTGTGTCAATCATTCCGTAACTCCTCGGGAATAGTTTTTTGATTCACTGCCAATATACCATATATTCACTGTTTTTTCAACGTATAGTTTCGGAAAAAAATGAAAATGCCCGGCGTCGGTGCCGGGCATCGGGAATTCAGCGCAGTTCGGAGGTGTAATACCATTGCGCTTTCACCGTGTCGGTTCCATGAACTCCGGTGTTGGAGAGGGCGGCCGTGTGACCGTCGTAATAGAGCATGTTCAGCCGCTGCTGATGACGGTACGTGGCGCTGTTGTAGTGTCCGGATGCGCCGGTTTCGCCGTACTGCAGCCAGCGGGCGTAGTCGCTGTTGTCGTAATTCAGCAGCGCGGCCATGCCGTCCATGAACTGGAAGCGGTTGGATGCGTTCCGCATTTTTGCCAGACGGAAGGTGAGAAGCGAACCATTTGTGTTGAGATCGGCGGCATTCGCTCCGGAGTTGATTCTGTAATGCACCCCGTTTGTCAAGGGCGGCATTACGTAGAAGCGGTCAAAAAATGAAGGAATCATAATTTGAGAGTCTTGTACGCCACCCGGTACTTTGTTATGCGGCAGAAGCATTGAAACACCTTTCATATTCATAAGGGGTCATATATCCGAGCGAAGAATGAGGATAATCCTCGTTGTAGGCTTTCACCCATTGTTTCAATGCGTTCTCGAAAATTGCGGTTGAATCATATTCTTTTGTCCAGATCAAATCCTCTTTAATGGTCCGGATGACCCGTTCGGTGTCCGCATTTCCTTTCGGATTGCTGTAACTGGCGAAGATTTGGCGGATACCCAGTTCGGAACAGGCTTTGAAGAATGCTGTTGAAGTGGGCTGACATCCGTGATCGCTGACGAATGCCGGAACACATGCGGCATCCTTGATCCCGTCGGGAAATTGCAGATTGACTGCCTCGTTCAAGGCTGTGATCCAATCCGATGATTTACTGGTCAGACTCATATGGACCGACAAGAGTTTTTTTGTGCCCCAGTCTATTACAACGTGCAGGTAAATCCAGCCATACGCAGGAATCATTACCTTGGTCATATCAATTCCCCAATAGCGGTTCGGTTCAATCGTCCTTGGCTTGCTGTTGACCGCCTTGCGCGGAGCTTTGAGTCTGCGGTTTTTGGGGACAAGCAACTTGTTTTGTTTCATAAGCCGGCAGATCCGTTTCCGGTTGACCGGAATTTTTTCATGGTTTCTGAGATATGCCCAGATGCGGCGATACCCCCAATACGGGTGTTCCGCTTTGAGCCTCTGAACATGCGTCAATAAGGTCTGATTTGCCGAAGTATTCATCCTGTTCCGCCTTACCAGTCGTTTTTTTTAGCTCAACGGTCAGTTCGCCGATCGTCTCTTTGAGTTTGCGGTTTTCGTGTTCCAGACGCTCCCGCACGCGATCCACTCCCTCCGCCGCGGTCAAACAGTTTGGCTCCATCCGTCAGCAGCTGGTCGCGCCATTTGCAGTACATTCCCTGGGTGATCCCGTGAGCGTTGCACAGTTCACTGACGCTGCATTCCCCCTTCAAGCCCTGCAGCACGATTGCAAGTTTTTCTTTGCCTGTCCATTGTTTTTGACGCCCATTGAAAGCTCCTTTCTCTGATTTAGCACATTTTCCAATGGTGCAATATACGTTTCGCGCGGCTCTCCGGATTTTTTTGCCGCATCATTCCTGAATGCTGTATTCCATGTTGTCGAAACAGACTTCGGCGGATTCCCGGGACTTTGCAAGCAGCAGACTGACACGGCACATGCCGAACTTGAGCGCATTGTATAAATCCGTATCCGCCGGAACCGGATACTCATAGGTGTATTCCTTCCACTCCGGCTCGATTCTGAAATTGTAGATTTTGTAAAGATGCCGGTTCTGTCCATGATGGAAGAAGTCTATTTTGACGCGGGCCGGAACTCCGTCTTTTACGGATTTCGCCCAGAATTTCAGTTTGACGGTTTTGCCCGGAACAGCGGGAAGCGGAGAGGTCGTGACACCAGTTTCCAAGCCGGCGGGTTTCTTCACATACAAACTCTTTTCCCCGCAGAGAAAGCCTGCGGAGCCTGTGGAAACGTTTTTCGATGCATCTTTGGATTCTCCGTAAAGATCGTTGCCGGACAGTGCCGATCCCGATTCAAAATCGCCGAGTGTCAGGAGGTTTCCGGAGAGATCCGGAACCTCTTCAACTTTGATGTTGCGGATCCGGAGATCCGCCGCCGGACCGGGATTGAAGTAGATCGACAGTTTGGCTTTTTCCGAACGCGTATAGATATACGTGCAGAATTCGGAAAGAGCGCTGTTCGCGCGGACGGATGCGTAACCGGTAAATTTTTTCCCATCCGCCAGATCCGAATGCGTGACCAGCAGTTTCGTGGCGCCGGAGGAGTCGCTCGCCTCAAATGAGATCCGGTAGTAGGTTTCCGGTTTGAGCGGCGCTGTCGGTGTGATTGCAATGCCCGGCCATTTCTTTGAGCCGTCATACTTGCAGATAAAATCATTTTCCCCGACTGCCGTCCAGGGGTTCCGGGGGGCGAATGTGATTTCCGCCGCGTTGACGGCGATTGCTGTGAATGCGGCGATTGCCGCAGCGGCAAACAGATGTTTCATTCTTTCTCTCCTTATTTTACGATACTGAAATTACAGCGGCTGTTGTGGAGCTTTTCCCCGTTTCCGAGCACGGTCTCCGTTACTTTCTTCCCGTCCGCATCGTCAATTTTTACATCGAATCCGAGCATGTTGCCCGTTTTCGCCGGAATCTCGAGTGTGAACGAATAACCGTCCGCATTCTGTTTTACGTCAAGTTTGCAGTCGGAAACTTTGACGGCACCTGTTCCATGCAGTTTTTTTGCGTCGCGCGGCGTGACAAACAGACGGAATGTTTCCGGGGTGTAAGCCTGTGCATGTTCCGTGGGAAGAAATTCCGGAGCGAGGTCGAAGAAAAGTTCGACGCAATCCGTTTCCCACGGAGCGCGCTTGCCGGAAGCTCCGGCGTCTGTCGAATCATTTACATTCATTTTCAGCGCGATTCTGCCGTTTCCGAATGCGATTTCGCCTTTTGCGTTTTTCAGTTCGAATGATCTGCCGATCTGTTTGTTCTCGATGATTTTCACCGGAACGGCTGTGAGGGTTTTATTGAGATAGAGCATCAGTGCAGGTTCCTTGCCGTCCGGCTTTACGGTTTTGAGCGGAAGCTCGATGGAAATTCTGCTGTTCGCCGGAATTGTGAACGTGCGCAGGGAACGTGCGGTGAGTCCGCCTCCGTTCAGACCGAGCGTTCCGCGCTGTTCCTCTGCGGAAGCGTTATGGAGCATGACGTAGAGTGTATCGCCGGTTTTCCGGGCGATTTCCCCCGCGAAGACCGGCTGATCCAGACGTATCGCGAGGTGTTCGAGCCGGGAAAGGAACTCTTTGTCGGAGAGTTTGCCGGGGGTCAGGTAGAACGGCGCATTGCCGAGCTGTTTTTTCTCTGCCTTTTCCGGATTGCCGAAGAGATCCATCACTTCGAATGCGGAGAAATCTGCATGAATACCCTTTTTCTTTTGGTAGTTCCAGACCGCCGCAATGAGCTTGCCGTCTTTGCGGAATGCATAGCAGATAATGCCGTTCGGGTAACGGAATTTTGCAATGCGTTCCGCTCGTTCAAACAGACGCGCCATCGCGTTGCATGCGAGCATGTTTTCGGAAGGAATCAGCTCGTGAATTCTTGAGTTAGTGTGCTGCATGTTCGGGGTCAGAAGACTCTTCCAGAGTCCGCTCCAGTGAACGGAAAGCGACTGCGTCGCGCCTTCGCCGAGATCGACGAGAAAGCGCCAGACCACATGATGCGCGGAATAGAGACCGTCCTCATAGGAGTCGTATTTTGCTCCGTTGTCTGCGAGGTAATAGAGTTCTGTGTTCCAGATCTGGAGCTGCGGGCGCTGGAAGGAGTTCAGAACGCCGCGCAGTTTTTCAAGCTCCCGGTCTGCCGGGCGGACGGATCCGAGTTCACGCGACCGGTAGGGATGCGTGCTGAAGGAGTCGACGTAATTCAGAATTCCCAGTTCGATGCACTTGTACATCCAGGGAGAGGAGTCGTGGCCGAAATCGGAGGTCAGGCATGCTCCCGTGATTTTCGCCGCGGGATCCGCCTCGCGGATTGCGGATGCCGCCGCCGTCATGTAGCGCATGTAATTTTCCGGAGAGAGATAGAGACTCGGTTCGTTGATGATTTCATAGACCGGGATGCGTCCTCTGGCGTGTTTTGCAATCCGGAAAATGCAGTCGCGGTAAAGATCAAGCGGCGGAAGCAGAATATGACCGCGGACATGTTTCATGACATAGGGCGGATCATTCTTGACGCGCTCCGAGAGCGGGATGACCCAGAGCGGCCAGCTCTGCGCTTCCCAGTGTTTGTAATTCTCCTTGAAGCCGTCGCCGATGACGGGGTAGAGCACCATGTTGTATTTTTCATACATGGCAAGCTGACGGTCCAGTGCGGAAAAATCGAATTTCCCGCGGTCCCATTCGACTGCGGTCCAGTTGACGCCGCGCACGCCGGAATCGTGGTCGCGGAGAATCCGGCATCCGGCGGCAGCGAGCAGTTCGAAATAATGTTCCATCGGGGCGTTGCGTACCTGATATGCGGGAAATTTGCTCTGCGGAAGCAGAAGGTATCGCATTCCGCCGTTGATTCCGACAACGAAGTCGCGGTTGATGTCAATCGGTTTTGCCTCGTATTTTCCGAACGTGCAGAAAAACGCATCGTGAGACCGCAGATTTTTCCCGGAAACGGAGACTCGGACTGCCGCATAGCGGTTGAGCGGCTGCGGTTTCAGCGCGAAGCGTTTAGTTTCGCCTGCAGCAAGCGAGACTGGAAGAGTTTCCGAAAAACAGAGTTTGCCGGTATACTCGTCTCGTCCCGTAACGGTGATTTTTTCCGTGAACGGCTTTGCTGTCATGTTGGAGACTTTCAGTTCAATACGGGCGGTTTCCCCGCGCAGATAGAGTTTTTTATCCGCATTGACCGCGGCCTCCGGCTGAACGGACGGCGTTTTCCCTTTTTCCACAAGAGTGAATGCGTCGAACATCAGATTCGAGGCGTTCGGATTCTGGGCGTTTCCCGGCTGGAGCAGAAGGTGATACCAGCCGTCCTTTTTATCGCTTTTGAACGTGCAGCGGAGCGTCTTCCATTCCGTGGAAACCGGAAACCTTTTTGTCTTGACGAACCATTTGGGCGCGACTTTGCAGACTCCGAGGATGATTCTGTCGTTCGGAATGGAGCTTTTCACTTTTACCGAGAGCTGGTATTCCGTATCGGCTTTCAGCCGGAACTCTTTTGAGGCGAGGGAGAAATATTCCGCATACGGGTTTTCGATCAGCAGGGAGTTTTTCCCTTCACCCGGAGCGCCTTCCGCCGTTTTCAGCGGAAGAAACTGCAATCCGGGGTTGGTATCCGTCCGCAGATTCTTTTCAATGGCGAATCCGTCCGTGCCGAGTTCCAGCGACCCGTTGTAAATGTGGTTTGCCGCAAGCGCAAACGGCATGAGCAGCAGGAGCAGGCTTTTGTTCATTCTCATGTTTTCCTTTATGTTTCTTTTATGTATCTGTGCTTATTTCACTCTGTTCAGATCCCAGCCCCAGCCGGTTGCGCCTCTGTAGGTGTACCATGTCATGCACATCGTATAGGGCTTCGAAACGACGCTTCCTCCGGCCTGAAGAAAATTCGTGCGTCCGGAATGGATGAAGCAGTTTTTACGGATTTCATCAATATTGCCGCTGCCGTCTGTTTTCAGAAAATATGTTTCCCGGACCGGGTCGGCTTTTACGGTACCGCCGATTGTGGCTCCGGGCTCGGGAGTCCAGCTTGTCACAAGGGCGACACTGGAGGGCAGGCGTGTGATGCGTGCGGGGTTCAGCTTCTCGGCGTTGCCGTTTGCCGCAGAGCCGTCGCTGACTCCCGGAGCGGAAATATAATGCCAGCTCATCCCTTCCGAATTTGCGGAGTTTAAAAGAGTCGTATAGGAAGTCTGATATTTGCCGTTGCCGCTGGTGACCAGCGGGTGACTGGGGCAGAAGAGCACGCCTTTCTGGGACGTTTCGTATTCGGGAACTCCGAGATAGCGGTAAAAATGGGTGCGGAAGCGGAAGCCGTTCATGTTCCGTGTCAGCGGAAGCCAGTCATTGGAGTCGCTTGTGTAGTTTATAACCGCAATGCCGATCTGTCTCATGTTTCCCATGCATGTGGTCTCCCGCGCCTTCTCCCTTGCCTTGTTCAGCGCCGGAAGAAGAAGTCCTGCAAGGATTGCGATAATCACAATTACCACGAGGAGTTCTATAAGGGTGAATTTTTCGTATCTCTTCCGCGGACCGGAAACCGTTGTAAAAATTTTTTCTTTCTGCATGCTGCAACCTCTCTTGATTGTTGGTTTGTTGTCTATGCCTGTAATTATATCACAGAAAATGTGTTTTGCAAAGAGCGGAAAATTTCAAAAAATGATATAAAAAGATAGTTTTATGGAACAAATGATAAGAATCAGCTTGATTTTTGCCGTATCCGGTGTATCATATAATACAGGCGAAGGAGATTTGGAATCATGCGTTGTACATTGCAGGATATTGTACGTGAGTCGGGGTATGCGAATGCGACGGTGTCGCGGGCTCTGAACGGTTCGAAACAGGTGTCGGAACGGGCGCGGATGAAAATTCTGGAAACTGCGCAGAGGCTCGGCTACATTCAGGAAAAGAAAACTGTCGCGGTTATTGTTTCGCATCTTGACGCATACTATTATTCAAAACTTTTCTCGGAAATCAGCATGGTTCTGTACTTCTCCGGATATTCCTGCATTGTCGTGGAGGCAAAACAGATTGATTCGCTGCGCGGACTCTCCATTTCCGGCGCGATTGCGGTTCTTGACAAGGAGAGTTTCAAAACTGTGGAAGACTGGGACGGGAATTTCGGCGTTCCGCTGGTGCTCGTCAACATGTATTCGCGCCACATTGACGGGAGTTACTCCATCTTCTCCAATGAGGAGCAGGGGATGTCGATGATTATGCGGCATCTGATTACGCTCGGTCACCGCCGGATTGCCGTTCTCGGCTGGAAGACACTCTGCGATTCGGAAAAGGCGGAGAAAAATCCGCGCATCGGCTCGTTCCGGAAAATCATGCGGAACTATGGTTTTTCAGATGATCTGCTCATCCCGTACGGCGGTTCTCCGGAAGAGAGAATGGACGTCCTCCGCATGCTGCTCGACCGGAAGGTTACGGCGGCAGTCTCGCTGATGGAGCAGAATACCTCAAAAATAATCTTCTATCTGACTCAGCTCGGAGTGAAGGTTCCGGACGATTTTTCCGTCTGCGGCTGGCTGATGGAGGACGATGCATTCTACCTGCCGCCGGTGACCGGTGTGATTCAGAATTACAGTCACATGGCGAAACATGCGCTGATTCTGCTGAACAAGCTGATGCACTGCGAACCGGTTACGCATGACGTGATTGTCGATTACACTTTTTTTCCACGCCGGAGCACCGCGCGCGCGAAACACTGAAAATCACCGGATTTGAGCGTGGCGGACCGTTTGCTTTGCTTCATTTGCATAAAAATGGTCTGCTTTTTGTAATTGTTGCAAATTTTACAGTTTGCTTTTCAGAGATTCCCGGAAAAGAGTCTTGAAATCCGTTCTGTTTTCTCCTATATTATTGCAGAAAGACAGGAGAACATCGGATGAAAAAACGGATTCGTATTGCTCAGATCGGAATCGGACACAATCATGCGGCGGACAAAATGGTTGCACTGCGCGCATTGACCGATGATTTTGAAGTTGTAGGGTTTGCCGAGGACAACCCCGTCTGGCTGGAGCAGCGCGGCGGGCTTGAGGCATACCGGGGGCTTCGGCGGATGACGGAAGCGGAAGTTCTCGGAATGGAGGGGCTCGACGCTGTTGCAGTGGAAACCGACGGCTTCGAGCTTGTTCCGACGGCTCTGCGCTGTGCGGAAAGGAACCTTCACATTCACTTTGACAAGCCGGGCGGGGAATCGCTTCTGCTGGTTACGTCGGCGGGAAACAATGCAGAGTATTCCGCCGGAAAACTCTTCCGGAATCAGAAACGGATTGTCACGGTCAATTTTCCCGAATCCGCCGTCCGGAAACTGGAAAAAGAAACTGGGAGGCAGATTGAGCGGCGCAGCTCCCTTCCGGAAAATGAGATGTTCGATGACATTGTCTGCGCTGATCTGAAGAACCGTGAGCTCGGAGAACGCGCGCTGGCTCTTGCGGGCAATCATGCGGTCGTCAGTTTCATCGGCGATTGCGGAAATGAAAACTGGAATATTGATGTCGGAGCGCTTCATTACAAGAATCGTTTTTATCAGGGCGTACGGTCCGGAACGCTTGACGCCGCCTATTCAATGCCGCGCCGTCAGGATCTCCGCAGGGGCGGGTATGCCTGGTTTCCCGGCGGAGCGGGTGCGATGGGACAGATGCATGTCGAACTGGCAATCCTTTCACCGAATGCTCCGTCAAAGATTCTTGTAACCGATCTGGATGAAGACCGAATTGAACATCTTCGAAGCAAGTTAGCCGGGCGCGCGGAAGAGCGCGGAATCGAATTGCTTTTTCTATGCCCGAAAATGCTTTCCGCAGAAATACTTGCGCAGGAGATTTCCGCGTTTGCTCCGGACGGTTTCAACGACATTGTGATTCTGGTTCCTTCGGCGAAAGTCGTAGATCAGGCGCTTCCGCATCTTGCGGATGACGGGTTGATCAATGTCTTCGCCGGAATTCCTGCAGGGGAAACTTCAGCGGTTCCGGTTCGCAGGATTATCGAAAACGGCATCCGGTTCACCGGCTCTTCCGGCAGCACCACGCAGGATATGAAAGATGCTCTCCATGCCGCCGGACAACATGAATTTGAACCGCAGAGCGCGCTCGCGGCAGTCGCCGGTTTCCGGGCGGTCAAGCGGGGGCTCGAAGCGGTCGCCGCCGGAAAGTTTCCCGGGAAGATTGTGATCCTTCCCGATTGCCCGGATCTTCCGCTGACTCCGTTTGATGCGGAACATCTCAGTCCGGAACTCACGGCCACACTTGACGCCCACGGGGTCTGTACGGAAAAAACGGAAGAAGTTCTCCGCAGACGCTGGAAAAAACAACCGGACATGGTATGTTTCTAAAAACGGAGAATTCAGAATGAAAACAATATTCGTCATGGGTGCGAATCCCGCATGGCAGAAGACACTGGTGTTTTCCGCACTGAAAACCGGGGAGGTGAACCGCGCTGTCTCAATGGAGGTTTATCCAGCGGGAAAGGGCGTGAACGTCTGTCGCGCCGCCGCGTGTTTCGGAACGGCGGAAGCGCGTCTGTTTCAATTCGCCGGAGGAGCAACAGGACAACGGCTTTGCGCTGCACTCGATGAACTCGGAATCCGTCATGAGACAATCGAAACCCGGCACGAGACCCGCACTTGCGTGACGTGTCTGGACCGCGCGGCGGAGAGCATGACCGAACTCATCGAACCCTCAGGGGCGGTTTCGGAGGCGGAGGCGGAAAGATTTTTGCAGATATTGAAAGCGCGTATCCGCAAAGCGTCGGTTTTCGTCGTTTCGGGAAGTCTGCCGGACGGGACCGATCCCTCTCTCTACAAACGCGCGGCGGAAATCGCGGTCGCGGCGGGAGTCCCCGTGATCGCGGATGCTGTGAAGGGAATCGCTCCCGTTCTCGAACTTCCCGGACGCATCGTGCTGAAAGTCAATCGCGAAGAGTTCTTTAAAATCACGGGCTGTTCAGAGATAGAATCGGCGCACCGGACGGCGGAGAAACGCTGGGGGAATGTTTCCTTCGCCGTTACAAACGGTCCGGGCGAGGCGACGTATTCCGGAGACGGCCGTTTCTTCCGTTACGCGGTTCCGCGTCTGGAGCATGCGGTCAGCCCGCTCGGCGCGGGGGATGCGGCAACGGCGGTTTTCGCATCGTGCCTGCTTGACGGGATGGCGGAGGCGGAAGCGTTCCGGGTCGCTCTTTCAGCGGCGTCCGCGAACTGCCTTTCCGCCCGGGCGGGAGAGTTCGACCCGGCGGATCAGCGGAAAATCCTGGAGAATTTGCGCTGTACGGACGCCGGGCTTTCTCCTGTCATTTGATTGTGTGAACTCCGCTTCCGAATTCGTTTTCCTTGCCGTTGAGACGGAAGACGGCTGTTGTGTTTTCCGGAACGGAGAGCGTGTACGTCCCGTCGCGGAAAACGAGACCGATTTCGCCGTGCGGAGTCGGAACAGCCGTTTTGAACCAGGTCAGATCGACCGGAGCGGGGGCGACCGTGAAGCGTTTGAATCCCGGTTCCAGCGGACGGATTCCCGCGATCCATGCCGGCAGGAGCGAGCACGGACCGGCGGTCCAGCCGTGACAGAAGCTGATATGGGCAAGGTCGTTGTTTTCATGCCGTTCCGTGAGACGCGGCATGGAGTCGGAATACATTCCCTCGAACAGGGTATCTGCTCCGCAGGAGAGCAGAGCGCCCCAGCGTTGGCGGATCAGGGCGAGCGCCGCGGCGGAATCGCCTTCACTGAACAGAGATTCGATCACTTCATAAATTCCCGTCGAGTGCGAGTAAAGCGACTTCCGGTCCTTCAGCGGATTCTTTGCGAGCAGGGCGCGGACGGCTGGTTCCGTTTTCGCAATCCGCGCATTGCAGCGTGCCGCGCCTTCCGCGTCCCCGGCGAGTCCGCAGGCTTCGCGCGAGGCTTTCAGCGCGCGGAGATAGAGACTGTTGAGGAACGGATCAAGTCCGACGGAATTGTCGAGAACCACCATCCAGAGTTTCAGCGGGTTTGGAGGAACGTCGATCAGCCCCTCCGCGTTGGTCCGCGCGGCGAGCCAGTCGGTTGCGCGGCAGAGATTCTGCTTGAGTTCCAGCAGGAACGCGGCGTCGCCGGTGTACATGTAATAATCGTGCAGGGCGATAACCCACCATGCGTCGTAATCCCAGAGCAGGGATGCGCCCGGCCCCCATGCGGAGCCGATCGCGCCGTTTTCGTACTGGCACTTCGCAAGTTCGCGCATGCTGAATTTGAAAAGTTCCGTGTCGCCGAACAGATAGTAGTTGTAAAGCGACTCGGCGCGCGTGTCGCCGACCCACAGCAGGCGGTCGCGCTTGATGGCGTCGAGATAGTACTCCTGCATGCAGAGATGCAGCGTCTTGCGTCCGGCCTTCCAGATTCCGTTCAGCGATTCGTCTGAGCAGAAGAACGCGCCGCGGTAGGCGAGCGGATAGAGGGTGTTGCGGACATGGAATTCATCAACTTCCACTTTCGCCGGACAATGGAAAAATTCGATGCGTGCGAAGCGGAATCCGACGCGCATCCGGCTTTCCCACTCCTGCACGCCCGGTTGGAGCGAGATCGTTTCGATGAGCATCCGGTGCAGCGGAATTTCCGGCTCCGGCTCGGCAAAGCATTCGTCCAGACATTCTCCGTAGCAGATGCGGAAGCGGACAACTTTTTCGGATTCGACGCGCATCCGGAAGTATCCGCAGCACTCCTCGCCGAAGTCTATCGTGAATTCCGGTCCCTCGTAACGAGCCGTTGCGGAAGCGGTGACTTTGAAGCCGTCCGCGTTGATTGTTCCGTTTTTCGCATTGATTTCCATCAGATTTTTCGCGCGGACGAATGCGGGGGGATGCGCTTTTGCGCTTTCGGCGTATTCGGGGCCGAGCAGTTCGCACAGTCCGGCTGAGGGGGTGAAGGATTCGGGCTGTTTCGTGTAGAACGGGGAATCGACGAATTTCGGAACTTCAGAACAGAAGAACGGTGTGTTCGGTATGGGGGAGATGACGCGTTCCGGATCGTTTCCGGGGAGCGACGACCACTGCGGCATTCCGAAAATTTCCATCGGCATGACGACCGGCGCGCTCCACGCGTAGGCGTCGTATTCAGACAGCATCCAGCCCCAGAGTTCGGCGTCGGCAACCTTCCAGCTTTCATCGGAGCTGACGGAGTCGGTTCCGTTCAGCAGAAGCTCAAAAGCGAAACCGCGGTGTCCGGCGGTGTTGATCGCATGGACCGCAATGACATTGCGTCCGGGTTTCAGGTACATGCGGACATTGTAATCGCGCGTGTTGTTCCATTCGTCGACGCATGCGACGAAGCGTCCGTTGAGAAACAGTTCGTATCCGGTGTCGACGAAGATCCGGAGAACTGCGCTTTCCGGCTTTTCTTTGAGTTCAAAATCTTTCCGGAAGAAGGCCTCTTTTGCGCATCTTCCCCATAACTGTCCGGGAGTCTTTCTCATGATTCAACCCTTGATTTGTTAAAAGTGTCCTACTCTCTTTAATGTAGCCGCTGTTTGGGAAAATGCAAGGATGGATGGGAAAAAGTTGCAAAAGGAGAGATGACGCCGGCATGGGGAAAGAGCCCGGTGCGGAGGGGGGGAGAGGCTCTGTGAAGGCTGTTACGGTTTGAATGCTTTGGTTCTGGCGGCATCGGAGGGGGCGTCCCAGCTGCATTGTGCGACAAGCACGAGTTCCGAGAATTTAGTGGAAGTGGATACGCTTGAGAACAGATAGCCGAGGTACGGAATGTCCATGAGGAACGGAACGCCTGTGGCGGATTTGACGACTTCCTGCTTTTTGAGCCCGCCGATCACAAAACTGTTCTTTCCGTGCGGCAGGCTGACCTCCTGCGTCACGACGCTGTTCGCCGAGATTCTCGGTGTGCCGTTTGATTCAAACCCGAGCAGACTTGAGTTGTTCAAAGTGATTTTGAACCGTGTTTCATCCAGGTTCACGGAGGCGTTTTCGACGTTCATGGAGAAGCCGAATCCGGTGAATTTTGTGACTTCCTGACGGTTGCCGCGTCCGACGGGAATCTTGTCAGCGTCCTGCTCAAGTTTTCCGATCAGCATGGAGAGCAGTTCATACGGGCCGAGGTCTTTGAGCGAGTGAGAGGCTGCTGGAACGGAGGTGTCCACATAGAAAATCTGTGTTTTGCGTTCGAGGGTTGCGGGGGTATTGTTGCGGATGAGCAGTTCGCCCGTGTACGCGACTTTTGCTTTGCCGATGCTGACGAGAAAATCAATGTAGCGCGAGTTCCATTTCGGGTTGAAATTGTAGAAACTTGTCCGTTCGGAACCGGTTTGTCCGAGAGCGCCGCCGTATGCGGCGGCCCAGTTGTCGCGGTAGCGTCCGCCGACGGAGAAGAGGTCGACACCCTGATTGTTCTTCCACGCCTGGAAGTCGACGCCCATTTTATCATCGTTTTCGCGGGTGATTTCGTAGACGGATATTTTGAGGCGCACCTGCGGGACCGGAACATCGTAGAGCTTCAGCATTTTATCGATGTTGAGCATGGAGTAGTTCGTGACGTTGAAGACGAGCCGGTTGAGGTCGGGATCAGCGGCGACGACATCCTGTCCCTGCCAGATTTCAGTGACATCGGTGATGTTCATTCCGACATTTTGGATGAGCGGCATGAGATTTCTGGCGGGCACGAATTTCGGCATGTAAACAAAAGTCTGCATTCCGCTGTTTGCCCCCATCTGCGGTTTGTCGAGCAGCTTCACGAGTGTATCGAATCCCATGCCGTTTTCATGGTCTTTGAACCGGTACTCTTCGGCGCTGATGATGAGAAGCCCGGTTCCGTCGGCATATTTCAGACACTCGACGGCGGTGTTGCTTCCAAGCTGTGCGGGCGGGGCGTAGGTCGGCTGCGAGCTGATCGGTTCGGCGGAAGGTGCGCCGACGGTTGCCTGATACGGCATTGCCGCCGTGTTCATCGGGAAAATCTGCTGCATGCTGGTGTTGCCGACCCGTTTCGCCTGCACCATCTGGCGGATGTAGTCGCGGAGTTCATAGGGGGCTGCGTGTTTGAGCAGATAGCATTTTGTGACGACGCGCGGATCGTTGTTGTCCCGGATGAAATGGACAGTGTCTGTTTCATCTTTGACATGAACGTTGAGGATAGCCTCGATCCGGGAGCTGTCGTATCCTCCGCTGTTGTTGAAGTTGGAATCGCGCGGTGTGACGGGCGGCAGATCTGCCGCATGCACGGTAATAACGGAAAGAAGAAGCGGAATGAGCAGATGTTTTTTCATGGTTCTGACTCCTTATTTCAGCTTTATGAGTTTTCCGGCTTGCGGACTCTGACGGGCGGTATCGGCCATTTCTGCTGTGACCGTCATGCAGACACGGGTTTTCTCCCGGGTTGTCGTGGTGGTGCTGAAGAGATATTTGAGAATCGGGATTTCAGAGAGGAACGGGACGCCGATGGTCTGTTCAACTTCCTCGGTTTTATCCCATGACGCGAGAATTTTTTCGGTGTTCAGTTCGATGGATGCGTTTCCGGTGAACTGGCTGGTTTCGATGAGTTCGGTTCCGTAATTGTTCCGTTCAACGGCTCCGGCGACCTGGACGTCGTATCCGAAAAAGAGAGTTCCTGACATTCCGGCGTACTGGCCCGGTGCATAGTCCGGAATTGTGAAATTGAGTTCCGTTCCTGCGTGCAGGCAGACAGTCGGGGCGAGGATTTTGAGATAGAGCTGGCTGATGCCTTCCGGCAGTCCGGAAACGGCGCTCGGGACGACGGCCGTGTAGTCATTGTTGGTTTTTGTGATGTTCTGGAACTGCGGATTGAAGAGCATGGAGTAGTTTTTCGTATCGGAATTCAGAACGGTCATGTCGGCGGAATTGCGGATTTCCGCTTTGCCGTTCTGCTGAAGCAGTCGGATGAAGCTGGCGTCGAATTGCGGAGCGAAAAAGAACCCGCCGACGGGTCCGGACGCCGCTTGAAGAGCCGCGGTTCCGCCCGACGTGATGCTGAAAGAATCCCATGCCGTCTGGAAGATGTTGAGTCCGGGTCCGTTCTTCCATGCAAGATATTCGATGCCCATGTCGCGGAGTGTGCTTTCGCGCACTTCATAGATTTTGAAATGAAGATTGATCTGCGGTGCGGGGCGGTCGAGCCAGGAAAGAAACTGGTACATGAATTCGGAATTGGAGGAATTGTCCTTCCAGTAGATCTGATTGGAGTTTTGGTCGTATCCGTAAAGAGAACCGTAAGGTCCTCCGTTGATGCCGGCGTTGACTGTGATGTCGATGAGCTCCTGACCTGAGCGGTATTTCGGACGGTAAACGGCGCGGGTGATTCCCGTTCCGCGGATAATGTCGCCGGGAACTTTGCCGTCGATTTCGACGTTGCGGTCAACCTTTGCGATGAAATCGTCGACATATGGCATCATGAGGACGGGACATGTGACCGTCAGGATCTGCCGATCGCTGTTTCCGTACTCGATGGAGTTGACGACGGAGTTCATGTTGTACCGTTTGACGATGCTCGTAACCCACGGCATGAGATCGTTCGCCTGCGTGTACTTGAGGTCGTAGATTTTCGAGACCATGTAGTCCTGCGCGTCATCCTGGACGAACCGCAGAGTTCTGGTTCCGGACGGATTGTCTTCCGCCGCGTCGGCCGGAAATCCCCCGGCCAGCAACGGCAGAACTGTGCATAGAAGCCATGTTTTTTTCATGATGGAATTCCCCCTTTGATGGAGGGAAGATAACGCCGTTCCGGAGGAAAATCAAACCGAAAACGGAGCGGACGGAAACGTTTGTTTTATTGTTCCGTGCGCCGGAAAACGGGCAAAAAAAATCCCGGAACGAGTCCGGGATTCATGAAGGTGCCCTTGCGGCTTATTCGCCGTAGACGACGGTCTTGTAGCTGCCGTAGATGCCGAGGATGTTCAGGACTTCCTGGTTGACCCAGCCGACCTTTGTGATCTTGGCATCGCTGCAGGCCGCGTTGATGGAGGCGTCGCCGCTGGCGAAGCATCCGAACATGGTCTGGCATTTTGCCTCGCCCTTCTTGGAGTAGCGCATTTCGCCGTTGCCGACGGTAACGGGCAGCTTGACGCTGGTGTAGACGAGTCCGAGCGGGAACGAGGTTGCGCATCCCGTCAGGACAGCGAGGGACGCCAGAGAGACTGCAGTGACAATCGCTTTGATTTTCATGGAAAAGCTCCTTAATTGTTGGTTTCCTTCTATACTCTGACAATATACAATGAATTGTCACGGAAAACAAATGGAATTCGCAAAAATCCATGAAAAAAAACTCGTGCGCATTGAAAAAATGCAAATCGGCTGTAATGGAAAAATGCATGGAATGATTATCTTGGAGCTATGCGCAGGAGTGTCGCGGACAGTTCGGAGATTAAGGCGCTGCTTCAGCCGGCTTTGACAGAGAAGATTAATGACAGGGAAATGTTTATGAAAGGAATAGATTATTCTTATTATTACGAATCCGATGATCCGGATATGGAACCGGATGATAAATAAAAACGGGTGCTTTTGATATGATTCAGTTGACTACAGATTGTAGTCAACTGAATTTTCTGCGGATGTTTTACGCGAGAAGCGCGGCGTTTTCGAGGATGCGGAGTCCGGCGGCGCAGGCGGGACAGTCACACCATTTCGCGCCTTTGCTTTTGATTTCGCGGGCGTGGGCGGCAACGTTTTTCGCCGTTTCCTCTCCGAAAAGCTTGACGGCGTCCGCGGTCTCGAAAAATCCGATGACGTCGTCCACTGTGCAGATGTCTTCCTTAATCTCTTTTGCAAGAGCGTCCGCGGCGGCTTTGGCGTTTTCGGTTCCGGCGGCATCGAGCCACTTCTGACCGGCGTCCTTCAGCTCCTGGCAGCAGGAGGGGGCGGCAATCATTTCTTTGACGGTTTGAGCGAGTTCCTGTTTATTCATTTTGAAACCTCCGTTCGGGTTGGTTGTTTTTCATAATTCTGAACATTCCGGAGTACGCGTTCCATGTAGGATTCCAGTTGTTCTATTTCTTCTTCTGAAAAGCCTTGGCAGGTGATGCCGGTCATGGCGGCTGTTACCGCATCATACTTTTCCCGCAGTCCGAACGCCTGTTCCGTCAGGAGAATCCGGATTTTTCTCCGGTCCCCGGGATCGGCGGTCCGGCGGAGCAAATTTTTCCGTTCCATCCGGTCCAGCATCGAAGTTAATGTCGCATTGGCCAGTCCGGTCCGCTGTGCAAGCTCCTGAATGGAAATGGAATTGCTGTTCCACAAAACATAAAGGATTCGTCCCTGCGGACCATTGAATTCATCAATGCCGTATTTGACCAGAAGTGATGTCAGAATGCGCTCCTGATACTGTTTCGTCAATGTAATCAGCAATCCGATTTTCCGGAGCATTTTCGAAATTCCTTTTTTTTGTTTGATATAATATATTACGATATAGTAATATTTCAAGAGCTTTCTGAAAAAATGTCTGAAAAGTTTCTTCCCTGGGGGAATGGCGTGGAGAAAAGACAAGCGGTTCAGTTAGACTTTCCGAGTGTCATAGGCCCAGTGCAGGAGAGCCTGGCGCTGACGGCGCCGGCAATTCCAGTCGCCGGGGAGAGGACAGTTCCGGAGTTGTGCGAAGTGACGCACCATCATTTTCCAGCGGCGGATCTGGCGTTCGTCGTCGGGAATTCTGCGTCCGGTCCAGTATCGGCAGTACCACTGGAACCAGCCGCGCGGGTCTTCAAAATAAATCCAGCCTTTGCGCTGCCATTCGGAAAGCGGGAGCGAGGCGTTGACGCCGAAAAAATTCAAAGCCGGATTATGCCGTTCCGGGCAGAGCTTTGCGTGTTCAAACCAGTCTTCCGGGAATTCCCCGGTACAATCGGTCATGTATTTTCCTCCGAATACGCCGAGTTGAAGCATTTGTTTCGGTGTGAGTTGCGGGCGGAACTCCGGATGAAAATTTTTGCCGGGCGGTTCTGTGCGGAAATAGAAATATTGCGACTGCATCCGGTCGGAAACAAGCACTTCGCGCACCTTCATTTTCCAGCCCCCTGTTCTGGAAACACAAGACGCCCGGTATCGAA